>Ga0214544_1002053_pt1 | contig 42358 bp, 15 predicted proteins | sample CNSS3metaG_FD_160074 | JGI IMG/M metagenome (GOLD analysis project Ga0214544, IMG submission 160074) | Root nodule microbial communities from cowpea collected in UCLA plant growth center, Los Angeles, California, USA - CNSS3 | ecosystem: Host-associated > Plants > Roots > Nodule | place: USA...
CGGGATATATATATATATATATATATATATATATATATATATATATATATATATACACTACCTACTTTTTATTTTTTATTTCTTCTAATCGTTTTGCTGGTTGCTTGTTACGTAATTCATTCACATTTCTAAGATACTTTTTCTTTTATTATAAGTTTTGTGTAATTATGTTCAAATGATGTATATCAATTAAATATTTTTTATGTCTCACATTTAAATATTTCTACTATTTTTTTTATATTTTTAATTATTGTGTATGTTTTTTAAATAAGAATGTTTAGCTCTCAATTTAAGTATTCAGTAACATAAATATTTCATTTAACAAGTAATATAAAAAACTTTTCATCTTTATTATCCCATTAATAATTCTTTTTTCATTTGAATAACTATTTTGTTCCCCTAAAATAATTTTTGTTATTTTTCAACCGTTCAACTAGGTTGATATTTGAAACGTTTTCTCAAATCTATAAGGTATTTTTCATCTTATCCATATCCTTAATTATAAATTTGTTTTACTTTGTGCAATTTCATATATAATGGTTATCAAATTGTTTCTAAGACACACATTTGATCATTTTATTAATATTTTTATTTGTTGTTTATTTTTATCTTGTAGAATTCTATAGTGATATTTTTATATAATTATTTTTGTTTTATAATTCATTATCATAAATATAATTGTATCACTACAATTGTATAAATAAATTTTATTTACTATAATATAATAATTTAATATAATTGTCATAAATCTTGTTATCACTATACAACATAGATTGAAGTTCAAAAGAATATTAAAGATCTATGTTAAATTTCAATTACTATTAATTTGATCTTTGTTCTTTTCTAATTTTGGTCAAGTGATGTATTATAATTTTTATTAATGTATAAAAAAAGAAAATTCATTAGAATTAAAAAAAATTTGAAGTAAATAGATCTTTAAAATATTTTTTAATTTAAATACTTGTTTTCCTTTTTGTTTCATTAAAGTATACAAATTTAATAAATGTTTTGACTCTTATAAAACTTTATTTAGTATTCTAATTTAAAGTGTATTGAATTATAATCTTTTTCTAAATATTTAATATTGAAAAAATGAAAATATCCATATTGAGTATTTAATAATATTACATTTATTTATCATAATTTTTTATTATTTTATAAAAATTAATTAATTAATATTGAAATAGTAAGAAAATAAATACAAATATAAATTCGTTATCCCGTAGAGACGTAGATGAAACAAAAATTTAATATCCTTTCGATTTGAGTACAAAAATGAAAATGATATTTTTTCTAAAAATGAATATGAATCAGCGAAATTGTTTGCCATGTCTTTACACCTAAGGTAATGATCAATAATTTAGGTGCTCATGAATATTTTCATTTTCATAGTTGATATTCATAATGCCCACATAAGCAGGAATGGGTCCAATTCGATTCAAATTCAAACTCGAAAGGGGTTAACTCTTAAATTTCCAAATTATATTTTAGGAATATTTATTCATGTTACAAATATTTAGCATAATTACAATGATTTTCCCGGCGCTGGCTGTTGTTATAGCATGTAAATGTCACCTAACAGGGTCATAAGCATAAATCATTTAACATTTCACATTAATTCACATAAAGGATCACAAAATATACTCACTTTGACATTATCAAAATAATTAATACAGAAGAAAAATATTGTTTCTGTGGAATAAATCTCCACCCTTCACAACATACAGTATGGAAACATTTATAGACACCAACAACAACATTCGATGCAGTATGGTTTGATTAACAAGTGTATAAGTAACATGACACAAACACAAAAATATGGCAAGTGACCAAGCAAAGAGAAATGCAGCCTATACAGAAGCAAGCTCAACAAAGAATCACAAAAATTCAGAAATGCAAACTGGAGATTGTTTACACCACTTCTGTCACGCTGATCTCTTCAGCACCCAGAGTTTGCTGCAAGATTAGAGAACAAAAAAAAAAAAAAAACCATGAGCTATATATTTTACTACATCAACAATTTAAAAGAAAACTAAAATTGCTACTTAGCAAGACATATATACCACATTTTCTTTGTTGCTCTTTGGTGCGGTAGCTGCAGCTGTGAGCAGAAAAATAATTATGGTAAGTGTTATGCTAAAAGAATTGCTACAATGGATCATAAATATTGCTTTGCACGTATGGGAACTTGCCTTCTTTGACATCGGATTTCTTTTCCTGCTTCTTGACCTTGTTTGATTCTTGCTTGCTTGGCTTATCACATTTTTTAACCAACCTATTATTCCTTTTGTCTAGAGAAGGCCTCGGAGTTGTGGTGTTGGTGCTGAAATTCCCTCTCAACCTGGATCCAGGATTACTCTTTTGACATGTCTCCTTCTTTGTTGACTCTGTTGAAGGTGTGAGTTTGGTAGAATTTAAGCTTCTGGGTCTCAACTTTCTACTCTCAATGGTAGAAGACGAACTATGGACATCATCATCAGAAGACCGACTTCCCTCTTCGGGCACATGTGAAACAGTTTCAGACAACTGCAACTGCTCCATGCTTTCTGAGATGTTATAGCTCTCAAACAATGCTTTCACAGTTTCACCAAGGCCATCGTCAAGTTGATGTCTTCTCACATAAGATTTCAGCCCTTCTTGCATTGGCCCCAGAGGCTGTCATTCATAATCAAAGAAAAATAAATCATTAGAAAAATTTGCTGCATTTGCACACAAGTTTGCCAATATGTCATGTGTATTGATGATTTGATTTGTGCAGTACCTCACATCCTGCCTCCAAAGCTAGTTTGAAGAAGGCAAGTGAAATTGAGTGGTTGGTAGCAGTTTCAGAGAGCTTAATCTGGTTCAGCCAATATGAAGCCGAAGTTAAAAGATTTAACTTTGTTGTCTTGGAAATTTCAGAAATGGGTGTTTTGCTTCTGCTTTGACCTAAAGCACTCCTCCCAGTTCTAGTCTCTGAGATTGGGGTAATGTTGCCACCCAGCTTCGGTCTCGAAGTGGCTGGTGCTTTGGTAGGAATTGAGAGCCTTCTGGGTGGCTTGGTACTACTACCAGACTTGTCCTTGCCAGAAAAATCTACAACACTCACACTTTTACTTACACTTGAAGCACCCACACTTCTGACCCTGAAAACAAAACACATAAATATGGCAAAATTGACTCCTCCAATCATAATTTCTTATATTTCTGACATTTCTAGCGACAAAGAACATAACTTAAATTATCTGAAAACAGAACAATTACCTCTTTGATTCATAAGGATTGGAGCAATTGGGTGTATTATCTGGCTTCTCTTCCTTGGATTTATTGGCAGAGCGAAGCGCATACTTTTGAAGCTTGGGTCTGACAGTGTTCCCTGAACCATAAACCAAACAGAAGTGTACCCATTTCAGTTGTTATTGTATTGTGAAAAAATAGAAAGAAATGTGTAAGAGAGTGAGAGAGAGAGTGTACCAGAGGAAGCAGTAGCAGCAGCAGAAGAGGACTGTTCCATGACGGGTTCTTCCATGTCTGATTCTGAACTGCGAGGATTGCAAGCAAACAACTTGTTATTAGATTAGAAGTGTATGAGTGGTCATGCCATTTGGAATTATTTATAGTACAAGGTTGTGTTGTCTGGTTTGGGTTTGGGGCGGGAAGAACTCAAAATTTGGGACCTTGATCTTGACAATGCTGACATGGAAAACAGAGGCTCTGTTGATAAACGGTTATGAGGGAGGAAACAGAGAGGGGAGTGATGAAAAAATGAGACTGGTGGGGTTGGATGGACCCATTTGCAAGCAATACAGGGTTGGTTTTGTTGAACATGAGAGGCTCCCTCCGTTATTTGAAATTCAAATTTCAAAATTAAGCTTTCGTTACGTTTTGATTGAGAAAAGCAAGAGTGAACCGTTGTTTTTTCTTTTTTTCATTTTTCTGTTTGGTCGGAGTTTGAAAACTGGGTTATACGCACCCATGGCCAAATCAGTACCATACCAATACTTATTTTGCACTATTGCGTCCTTTGGCTGTAAAAATTTGTCAAAATAGGTTGAATTTTGTTGTTCCGAAGAGTAATCTTTTGTGTATAGTTTATCTTCTTCTGTAAGTATTTTTTAAGTTAAAGTGAATTCTTATACCATGGTTATCTATATATAATTTTCAACTTAAGATTGGTTATGTTTAATCAATTCTAACATTTAGTATATAATTCAAAATTGATTCAAATAATAATCATTTAAATATTAACCAGTGAAAACATATTGTCATTTTTTATTGGAAAATAAATAGTAACTTATAAAGATTAAATAATAAATAATTATTTTAAGTTATAAAATAATTAAATTTAAATTCATAACTGTTTAAATGATAAAATTATAAATATAATCATTTTAATTTAAAATGTTGTTATTTAAAGAATAAAATTAGATAAGAAAATGTATACACCAAAATAATTTACGAATACTAATGAAAACACATTCGTGCATACTAGTTTATTTTGTTTATGCGTTTTTTTTTTTTATAATAACAAATAATAAAATTATAATTTTGAAAATTGATATAAATATTTTTTACAATTTAATTATAGATCATATTTTACAAATTTATAATATTATTTTTAAATTAAAGAATTTTTTTTATTATTATTAAACTCTCAAATTAAAATTTTGAAAATAATATATATGTATACTCATTCAATGAAAAAAAAGAAACATTGAAACACATCAAATTAAAAAGAGACAGGTACAGCGAGTCATATAGGCTTAATTACCATTTTGGTCCCCTAACTTGTTAGGTTGGTTCATTTTGGTCCCCTTATTACTTTTTGGTTCAATTTGGTCATTTAATTCTTGAAGAAGGTTCAATTTAGTCTATGTCGTTAAGTCTACGTTAACATCGTCTTCGTACATGCCACGTGTCATTTTGTGGAATTTTCATTTTTTTTAATTTTTTTAATTATTTTTTTAAAATTAAACTGCCACGTGTCACCTTATGGTTGTGACACGTGTCAATTTGAGATTTTTTTATTTAAAAAATATACTGCCACGTGGTAGGTCACGATTGTGCCACGTGTAGCTAACATTGGTTGTTTTCAATTTAATCCCTTTATTTACAATTTTAATTCAATTTAGTCTCCCAATTTTTTAAAATGATTCAATTTTGTCCTCTCTAATTTGATACCAAATTAGTAATTAAGCTTAATTACAACTTATATAATATTAAAATATTTTTTGTTATATTTATAGATTAAATTACTCCATCTAACTATTCAAATTATTATTTTTTTTACATGTATAGAAAATTTCAAGTGTAAAAAATTACAAGTGAAAAATGTAAGAAATGAAATAACATGAGTATTTAAGGAGTGATTTGATGTATAAATGGTAAAAAATTATTTTAACATGAATATATAAATTGTAATTAAGGTTAATTATTAATTTGGTCTCAAATTGGAGATGACAAAATTGAATCATTTTAAAAAATTGGGGACTAAATTGAATCAAAATTTCAAATAGAAGGACTAAATTGAAAACAACGAATGTTAGCTTGACATGTGGCACAATCGTGACTGTGCCACGTGGCAGTATATTTTTTTAAAATAAAAAAATCTCAAATTGACATGTGTCACAATCATAAAGTGACATGTGGCAGTTTAATTTTTTTAAAAAATAATTAAAAAATTAAAAAAAATTAAAATTTCCACAAAATGACACGTGACATGTATGGAGACGGTGTTAACGTTAACTTAACGGCAGAGACCAAATTGAACCTTTTAAAGAATTAGAGGACCAAATTGAACCAAAAAATAATAAGGGGACCAAAATGAACTAATCCAACAAATTAGGGGACCAAAATGATACTTAAGCCAATCATATAATATAGAAGTAATCTTGTTCAATGCACAAAGATAATTTGTGTTAGAAATGTATATTTTTAAGTTCTAATATACCTATCAAGTTCTATTAATTGTGTTATTCATAAATGAGGCGGTTTTTGTCTTTTGGCAACCTCTATATAATTGTTTTTTGAAATACTTTATTTACTTGTTTCAAACCATTTATCAAGAATCAAAATCACCTAAGTCTTGAAATTGATTTCCACTGTCAAAATAATTTACTTTGAGCAAATTCTCGAGTCAAATTTTTCTCGAAAAATAAGTAGTATAACAACTTGTCATAAGTTTCATAAAATAACTCTTATAAAACGTTTTGAGACTCACTTTTTTCCAAATTTTATAATGATTTTTTTTCATGTTTAATCATCAATATGTCCACTTTCAAGTAATTCCCATATTATAACAACATGTCAAAGTATTGTCAATTTCATTAGTTGTATGTTCACATTCATTAACTTAATCTTGTGCTATTGTATAAATTATATTGTTAAATTTAATTAAATATTTTATTCATTATTTTGTCAGTACGATAGATTTACAAGTATAAATCTAAATTTTATGTAATGCTATACTTTAATATATTATTTTTCATAATAAATAAATCTATTTTTTTTTTAATTATTATACTTGCAATAAGTCCTTTTTATGAGATAATTTCATATGCATGCGGACTCCAAGAAATGTGTAAGATGAGTTAGGAATATCATTCTAAAGTCTTAGGGCGTGTTCTCATTGAAAGATTTATTGTAGTGAAAGAACGGAGAGTGATAATTTAATATAGAAAATGTTGCTCATTTTGAGTGAAAGGAGCGATGATTTGCGAAATTACAACATATTTTCAATCTCGTTGTTTCAAAGAGATTTGTGTGATAGTTGTGCCAATTTACCATTCTACCCTCTTATTATATTGTAAAATACTTCGCTGCTGAAATTGTATGGGCTCAAGGTCTGGATAAAGAACCAGAATTTATGTATCCGGTTCTGTGTTTTTTTGTACCCAAATCCAGCTTGCTTGTATCCGATCCCAGCATGCTTGTATCCTATTCTGGCCGTTGCTCTTTTTCATTTTTTGATTGTGTTGATTAAAAATTAATCATTCTCTTGGTAATGAAAAAAATTAAAATATTTTATTTTTTCGATTCAAATACATTAAAATATTTGGTAATCTAATTTTTTCATATATTAAATTTTATTTTTTATTAGTCACATCACTCAAATCATACACAAATTTTCACAAAATTTACTCTTAAACCTACTTCACTATCACCTCCAAATCCCTTAAAAAAACAACACAAATCGCACCTTCAAATTCATTCAAATTAATTATCTCCCTCTTTCTCAAATCAATCCTTTAGGGTGTGTTCCTTTGAGGGGGTGGATATGGGGAGAGTGTGAAGATGGATTTGTGTAGATTTTGGTGGGTGGATTTTTGTGTTTTTTTGAGTGGATTTAGAGAGTAAAGTGGGTGGATTTGGAGATAAGTTTTATGAAAGTTAGTGAGAGATTTGATTCATATGATAGATAAAATTAATTGTAAAAATAGATTGAATTAGGAAGTTACCAAAATACCCTTGATGGAAAAAACGAATAATTTTGTAATTTGATGTTATAAAAATAATTATAATTAATTAATACAAATTAAAAAAATATTAAAATTGTATGAAATTTTAAAATAAAAAAAATTTAAATTTTTATGAATGTAAAAAAGATTATCCAATTAAATTTTAAAAAAATTATACAAAGTTAAAAAAAAAAACACACACACACACACAACACTGGTGTCATAACCGGTGTCATCCCCTTCAATGTTAAGGCACCGGTTACGTAACTGGTGTCATCCACACAACACACACTTGCACACTTGCAGCACCGATGCATATCACCACCACGCCACCTAGCACAACTACAGCCACCACCTCCGTGCAACCACAACCCACCCCTTCATCCTCTTCCTCGTCTACCACGCTCAACCAACTCATCTTCTTCTCCCTCCATGGACTCAACAAGGGCATTTTCGTGATATGCCTAACTCCACTGCAATATCATCGTTGTTTTGAGGGGATGGATGAATTCATCCATCTCCCAAAAACACTCTCCCATATCCGCGAAAATCATTGGAAACGAACACGCTCATACATGAAAATTCGCTCTCTCAAATACCTTTAAACAGTACCATTCCCTGAAACGAACATTGCGTTAATAAGAATACACCCTTAGAGCCTTATGTATGTCAGCTCATCCTAATCTAATTTTAACATACCAAATATCGTATACAAAATAAATAAGGGTTAATTATGTTTTTAGTTTTAAACTATAACATGATTTTAGTTTTTAGTCCCTTTCTCAAACTTTAATCTTGTTAGATTTCTATAGTTGAGAAATAGACAATGATATTTGGACAATTAAATTTTCACAACTTTCTCTTACAACCTAAGTGACATTTGCTAAGTGGTTTTGAAATATAGAGAAATGAAAAAAATGAAAAAAAAAATAGAAAGCCACTTAGAAGATGTCACCTCATGCTGTAAGAGAAAGTTGTTAAAAATTCATTTTCCTTAAGAAAGACATACATGTATGCAGTCTTTTTTTATCCAACGACACGTTGACTTTATGCGATACATGACAAATCACATTAGATATAGTCTACAAGTTTCTCCCTCCTACCAACATCTTACAAGGTTCAGTGTGATTCCTGTTTGTCACGCCAAAAAACAGTTACACTTTTGGACAAGGAAAACTATATTGATGCATTTCTTGAGTATGAGGACCTAACATGATCAAAGTTTGAGATAGAAACGAAAACCAAAATTATGTTATGGTTTAAGGATAAAAACATAATGAATTCTGTTATAAAAGATGTCCTTTATTCAGCCTTGAAAAAAAGGAAAAATATGTTTTTAGTATCTGGCATTAATTTAAAAATTGTCAATGGTCAAAAATTGGTCACTAAGTGTTTGATCACTACACTTTCAAAATTATTATTTTTTATCTTTATTTCTGAACAGGGCTAAAAATAGCAAAAGACGTGCTACGTGTTATTTAATTTTTTATATTGAATAAAAAATAATGTCAGCTAAGACGACGTTTTTTTTACGATTAATTAAAATAAATTAAAAAGTTAAAATATTAGTATGTATTAATTATATATTATTATTAATAATTATTATTAATAATTATTATTAATAATTATTATTATATATTAGTATTATTATTATAACAATGAATAATATATAATAGTTATAAATTATATTAAATTATTATATACTCTAATATTTTAACGTTTAATTTTTTTTAATTAATTGTGAAAAGCGTTGGTCTAGTCAAAGCTAGTTTTTTAATTTATAAAACAAATTAAATAACACATGACACATCGTTTGTTATTTTTAACGCCATCCAGAAAAAAAAAAAGCAATAATTTTGTAAGTGCAAGGATCAAACAATGACCAAATTTTAACTAAGGACCATTTCCAAATTAAGGAAAAACTTTAGGGACTAAGAACATATTGAGACAATGATGTGACTCTCTTTCGGTCCATTTTGTCTGGGTGACTATCTTTTGATCCATTTCCTCTGTTTACGATGTGAAACCACAATCTTTGTGTCTCTCCTCTCTTCTTATTCTCCTTTTAGTATTCTATTATGCGTGGAATAAAAAAATAAAGTTAAAAAAATGTTTTTAGTCCCTGAAATTTGATCTTATTTTGGAGATAGTCTTTGGTCGAAACTTTATCATTATTTGATTCTTACACTCTCAAAATTGTTTTTTGCCCTTATTTTTAACGGTTAAACATAGCAGACAACATACTTTGTATTACTTAATTTTTTCATGTAATAAAAAATTGGTGTCGTCCTAACTAACACTTTTTACAATTAACTTAAAGAAAATTAAAAAAGTTAAAATATTATTATATACTATTATTATTATTATTCTATATTAATAATAATAATAATAATAACTGTATATTATCATAATAATAAATAATAATAATAATAATAATAATATTATTATTATTATTATATAATCTTATTAATTACTAATATTATTAGTATTAATAATAAATAATATTATTAATAATACATAATAATAAAAATAATTATTATATAATAACAATAATTTTAATATATCAGTAATAATATCCATAATAGTTAATAATATTAATATATTAGTAATAATATTAATAATAATTATTAATATTATTATTTATTATTAATTTTTATTAACATTAGCAATTTTGGGTAATTAATAAAATTATATAATATTAATAATAATAATATTACTGATATATAATTATTAATAGTATTATTATATAATATTATTAATTATTATTAATATTATTACTGATATATCAATATATAATTATTTTTAGTTATTAATAATATTAATATTAATTATATATTAGAAGTATTATATATTATATAATAATAATTACTAATAAATAATAATATATTATTATTAATATATAATTAATTATATATTAATTACCATTATATTAATAATAATAATAATATATTATTATTATATATTAATTATATATTATTATATATTATAAATGAAATTAAAAGAAAACGTATGGTAAGCCGACAGTAATATTTTAATTTTTTAATTTTTTTTAATTAATTGTGTAAAACGTTGATCTAGTCAACGCTAATTTTTTGTTTTATAAAACAAATTAAATAATACATGATACTCCTTTTTGTTATTTTTAATGATTTTAAATAAATATGGACAAAAAATAAAAATTTTGAAAGTGTAAGAATTAAAGAGTAATTAAGTTTCAACTGGGAACCATTTCGAAATTAAGAGAAAATCTTAGAGACTAAAACCTATTGAGACTGTGATGGGACTGTCTTTTGCCCATTTTCTTTCTCTATTTGACTTTCTTTCGGTCCATTTCCTCTATTTATGATATAATATTACAATCTTGGTGTCTCTATCCTCTTTTCTTATTTTCCCTTCTCCTTTCTCCTTTCTGTATTCTACTATGCGTGAAATACCAAAATAAAGAAAAAATGTTCTTAGTATTTGAAATTTGACCTTAATTTAGAAATGATCCATAAATGAAATTTGGTTACTATTTGCTCCATGCACTTTCAAAATCATTATTTTTTATCCTTATTTTTAGACAATATTAAAAATAGCAAAAAATGTGCTACGCATTATTTAACTTTGTTATAAAATAGAAAACTAACATCGGTATAGCTTTTCACAATTATTTATAAAAATTTTAAAAATTTAAAATATTACTATATATTATTATTATTATTTATTATTATTAATAGTATTAATAATAATTATATATTAGTTTTATTACTATAATAATAAATAATAAATTATAAAAATATTAATATTAATATTATTATTTTATAATCTTATTAATTATTAATATTTCTAATATTAAAAAAAATAACAAAAATATTATTATTAATAATATATAATAAAAATACTAATATTTATACTAATTATATAATACCAATGGTATTAATATATCAATAACAATAATATTAATAATAATTACTAATAATTATATAATAATAATATTAATTTATCAGCAATAATATTAATAATAATTGATAATATTATTATATATTATTAATACTATTATTGATTATTAATTATTATTAATATTAGTAATATTAGTAATTAATAAGATTATATAATAATAATATTAATTTTATTAATAATTATAATAATATTATTGATATATAATTATTAATACTGGTATTATTAATATTAATAATATTATTATTAATTATTATTTGTATTAGTAATATTTGTAATTAATTAGATTATATAATAATAATAATATTAATGTTATTAATAATATAATAATATTATTGATATGTAATTATTAATATTAATGATAATATTTTTATTATTAGATAATATTATTAATATTATTATTGATATAATAATACTAATATTAATAATGATATATTATTATTATTATATTATAGTATATAATAATAATACTATTAATAATTACATGATATTATTATTATTATTAATATATATATTGATAATATATTATTATATATTATAAATTAAATTAAAAAAAAGAGTGGGTTAGGGTGACATGAATATTTTAATTTTTTTATTTTTTTAATTAATCGTGAAAAGTGTTGACTAGTTCAAGTTAGTTTTTTATTTTATAAAAAGTTAACACGTTGCATGTCATTTATTACTTTTGACGTCAAAAAACAATAATTTTAAAAGGTGTAGAGATCAAACAGTACTCAATTCAGGGATATTTTCAGATTAAAATTAAATTTCAGAGACTAAAAGTATATTATTTCCTGAAAAAAAATTAATTAAAATAACAAAACAAAATTGTTGAGACAAATATATATACACAATTTTTATTTATTTATTATTGTTTAAAAGATTATAGACCTAAACAGATATAAGATGAAATACTAATATTATTTAAAACTACTTTATACATTGGACCGAAATATATAAACAATTATCCTAATTATTCAATAGACATCTTCATAATATATTCAATGTATTATGCAGATACATAAATGATAAGTGAATGAAATTCTCAATCATCCCATAAATATAATTTATAAAATTAATAATTGAGTGATGAAAACTTAATTAGCCACATGAGCCTGGTTGATATCTCACAGGGACAAAACTACCATTTTATTAATAAATCCAAAAAGGTAAATGTGTTTATTCCAAAACCATTAAAATCATTAAACCGGTTATTTTCGTCATTCTGCCTCGGTTTTAGAACCGAGCATATTGGGGGAGGTCAAAATGGGTGTCTTTTGACTTCGGTTATCACCCGAGACCATAAAAATACTTTTCTGCTTCGGTTGCAGAGGGACCGGAGCCATAGATTTACAATATTTTTTTTTAATTAAAAATTTTGCAGAGCCTTTGGCCTCAGTTATGGTAAGAACCGAGGCCATATAGTCACATCTTCAACCCCCAACTCAGTTCGATGATGATAACCATTTTGACCAGCCCTGGCAACAGTGAAAGAAACACGGGCAGGGTGCCAGGCACCAATACAAGTAACCTTCCTCAGACCTCTGTGAGTCTTGCGAGGGAGTCGAGTAACACCCCAACGAGTCACAACACCTTCATAACCCTTACCCTTAGTCACACCAATGATATCAATCATCTCATCTTTCTGAAAAACTGCATCCACTGGGATTTGCTTCTCAAAGAAGTTGTATGCGTAGTCCACCTTCTGTGCTACTGTCCTCACCCGCACTCGCCAGAAACCTCCCATCCAAATTGAACCTTATCGTCCAAATCGACCCCTCGTGCCCCTAAAGCTCCTGACACAGATGCAACGTCGACACCTTCTTGTGCGACTTCCCGCTCTGCCGCACTCGCACCCACTGACCCTTCTCCGCTGCTGCCGTGGCGGCGGTCGCTGCGTTAGCCGCCGTAGCCTCTCTCTCCCCAATGAACCCACTCGCCACACCCTTTATGTTCTTCAGAAACGCAACCCCTCTTCTCTTGCTCATCCTTAAACTCCTCGAAATGTACGAACTCGAAGTCAGCTTCCGCGACAAACTCTCATTCCTCATACCGCGTCGCATGTACTCGTTAACCACGCGCGATTTCCCCACTGACGTTTCAAACTCATCCATCGTTAACTGCTTCACTCAACAAAGCTTCCCGGTCACGACCTTGCAAGCTTCCCGGTCCGCTAGAGCCACTGGCGATGGCTCGCGGAGACGATGGCCAGAGCAGCGCAGTGGCAGCACAGCGTGGTTGCAGAGCTTCGCGTGGTGGTGGTGGGTGGCTGAAGCAGCAGGTTGTAGATATATATATATATATATATATATATATATATATATATATTTATAGAGAGAGAGAGAGAGAAAGAGGAGAAATGCAGCGCAGGGAAGAAGAGGGGTTCGCCAATTTTGAACCCTAATTAAACTATATGGCCTCGGTTCAATTAATAACCGAGGCATATAGCCTTATTTGGCCCCAGTTCAGTGACACCCGAGGCCAAAGACGTAATGGCTAGTGGCATTTTTGAAATATCCAGCCACATTTTTGGCTTCGGGTCTATGGATCCGAAGCATATAACCCTCTTTTGGCACCGATTTTTTTGAACCGAAGCATATAACTTTCTTTTGCTTCGGGTTTTCGTTGAACCGAGGCATAAAAGTTGCCTGGAATTGCAAAAATGCCACCGCGCCATTATATGCTTCGGTTCCTGACCAACTGAGACATATAAGACGAGGTAAAAAGCAAAATCTGTACTAGTGTAGAAGACACCTCATAACCATAAAATCCTAATATAGTTGAACTAGATAATATTATTAAATCTTATTCAAGAGCATCAGAAGCATCTTTTGCCCATTGAAAAGAAAGTGACTTTCTCAAATCTTTATCTAAGAAAAAACTAAGATAATTTAGAGAAAACTATTACAAAAAATTATAATTACTTTAAAAACTTTCCTTATTTTTAATTACATTGGTATGTACATACACTATTAGAATTCTTCTGGGATTTTTTTGTTGAAATTTGTTAAAAATATTTGCAAGAAAAAAAAAATTCTACCATTTTTTCTAAGAATTTTAATTGGTATGTAATTTTCTCTTGGGTAATTATTTTCTACAAAATTATAAAATTCGCAAATATTTCTTACAAATTTATTACGAAAAGTGTTTTATACAAAATATTTTGCAAAATAATTTTTTGCAAAAACTTTTCACAACAAAAATTGAAAAAAAATTCAAAATAAAATTGATAGAAAATATGAATTTTTTTAGTTGTGATACAATTAAATGGATTACGAAAATAAGGAAAACCTCTAGCCTCTCTTGAAAGAAGTAAAATTTTCCAATTTGGAAAATAGTGAATTAACTACATTCTAAAATGACAAAAGTCATTAGAAAAATAAATATATAAAATGTAAAAAAATATTTACTTTCAACATAATTATACTACTAAACTACTTCATAATTAACAGTTCAAAATACAATCAAGAAGAAATTTCAAATATCAAAAAGTTTGAAAATCGTTACTGAAATCTTTTAAATTCTCGGAATTAAGAGATTTAAAAATAGGAGGAAATAACAATTCATTCCTAGGAAAAAAAAAGAGATGAGTTGACAAAAATTAACATAATATGTTTAAATAATAAATGAAAAAAAATACTAATAAAATCTTTAGTAAAATCACTAGTTCTTCGATTTATTTGGAGATTTAAATTTTTTTAAAATAAAACAATATGTTTGGATGAAAAAATTAAAAATAAATTGAAATTGAAGATTTTTAATAAGAATGTATTTCAAACAGCTAAAATAATAGAATTTGAATTTTATTACAAAAAGAATGAAATTGAAATTTCACAAGTTGTGAAATTTCACCTTGGTTAAGATAAAAAAAAGGTCAAGGTCGACTCAACCAACAATCGACCAGGATTGACTCGACCAAATTCAGTCAATTATCAATTAGTCCCGACTTGGGCGAAATTTGGTTCGATTTGACTCGACTGAATTTCGCCAAATTTTAGTTAGGGTCGACTCAGCTGAGTTTGACCTAAATATTTGACTAGGACTAACTCCATCGAATTTGACTGGAGCCAACTCGATTCAAATTTGGTTATGACCACATTTTGGTTAGGGCTGACTTGACCTATTCGGTTGGGGCCTACTCGACCGAAATTTGACTAGGGCTGACTCGATCACATTCAGTCAAATTTGGCCTAGTTGATCCAACTGAAATTCAAGTCGGTCTCGTCCAAAATTGGGCTGCATTCGGTTGAGTTGACCTTGGATGATATTCATCCAAATTTGACAAAGTCAGCTCTAACACAAATTTGGTCGAATGCAACCAAAGTTGGACTTGGTCGAATTTCGCTAAGTTGGACATGTTCAAAATTGGGTCAAGTTGACCCTGGCCGAATTGTGGTCGAATTCTTCAGATTCAACCTTGGTCGTATTCCATTGAATCAGCCTCAATAAAAATTTTGGTCAAATTTAACCTAGTCGGTCCAAAGAGAAATTCAGACAAATTTGGTCGAGACAGCCCCGCCTGAAATTCTGCCAAATTTGGTTGAGTGGACACCAGTCAAAATTTGGCCAAATTTGGTCGAGTTAACCTTGACCAAAATTCGTCCCAAATAGTGCCATCCAAAATTCGATTGAATTAACCCTAGTTGAAATTTAGCAAAATTTAGTTGAGTTAGCCCTAATCGAAATTTGGTCGAGTCGACCTCGACCTAAATTCGACTGAGTTGACTTTGACAGAAAATAGGTCGAATTCGATTGAGTCGTCCCCAACCAAAATTGGTTGAATGTGGCAGAGTTGGCCCTAGTCGAAATTTGACGAAATTCAATCGAGATAGATCCATCATAATTTTGGACAAATTTGGTCGAGGCGACCCAACCAAATTTGGCCTTATCGACCCTAGACAAATTTGGTCGAGTCGACCTTAGACAAATTTGACTAAGTCGATCCAGTTGAATTCGATCGAATTGACCTCGACCTAAATTTGGCCAAGTCGACCTTTTGTGACCGAATTTAAATAGTTTAAGTTGACAAATAAATTTTTTAAATTTAATTTCTATTATATATATATATATATATATTAAAATAAATATTGTTAAAATAAAATTTTATCAGGTATGGAAAATTCAATTATTTTACACAAACAAGAAACTAAAGTGTAAAATATTTCAATTCAAACAAATTATTTAGAAAATGAAAAAAATTTAATTATAAAAAATTCAAATACAATAGATTTCAATTTTTTATAATTGTTGAAATGTTTTATTCAAACACAACTAAAGGTTTCTTTGGTTTGAGTGACGAAAATGCCAAAAAGATTTGGTGTGCACAAAGAAAGCACATAAATCAATGGGAATTTACCCAACAATCAAAGTAAAACTTGCATATTCACTTTCCTTGTTATGCAACAAAAAATTGAACAATCAAAGTAAAACTAGCATTTCACTTTCCTTTTTATGCAGCAAAAATTTGAAAGGAAACCGATATTAATTAAATAAAACAATATTTATGTATTAAAATATAATATTTATATGCATTAAAAGTTTATAATACTTTTTTAATTTATCAAATACATCACATCATTTTTTAACTTTCATTTCAAATATCTTCTTCTTTTTTTTCACAATTTTTTCCTTAATCTAATCAATCTCACTCTCATCTCCATTTTCTCTCAAATTTATTGAAATACACTCCCCCAAATTCATCCCCAAAATAAATACACCCTAAGACACTTTAAATAAAATAACTCAAAATAGAAAGATCAGAATGGTATCATTCTACTTCTAAAAATTTCTATAGAAAATCAATCCGTGCATATATTCAATGATAACCTCAACAAGTTTTTGTCTCCCAAAGTTTTGTGTATCTTGAATGATAACCTACTATTTCATTTATAGAACTCCAATTCGAAATTAGATTAAGAAAATAAAAAATCACACTAAAAATGTTTAGAATAATCGATTGTTATAAATTTGAAATTAGGTTAAGAAAATAAAAAATTAATCTAAAAAATGTTTAGAATAATCAATTGTTATAAGCAATAATTAATTATTCTTGTAATATTATAGAAAACAAAATTTTCCTTAGATAATTAATTATTACTAAAAATAATTGATTATTTCATAAAATTTTTTTCATAAATAATTTTTCATTGAAATAATTAATTATCATTAAGAATAACAGATTATTCTAGTGTTTATTACAAAAATTACAAAAATAAAACTCTCAAAAGCTTCTCATTACAGTGATGCTTAGGTTCTACCTTTTCACATGTGACATTATATTTTTACTATTAAATACATATATTACATGACTTCAACAACTAAATATATCAACTTTTGAATTCAAACATTTTTTAACTTTTCAACGATTCTCATAAATCCCTTTACCTCTTCGACTAATTCCATAAATCATTATCATCGTTAAATCTTAAATTTTTCTTCATTTATTATCATATCAAAACTTTTTTTGGTCTTTAAGAGTAAGAATAAAATATTCTTCTTCTTCTTTAATCAACATAAATTCTTTTTGACGTAATAATGATTAAATTTACAACCCAATTCGCATCTATACATTAACATGAATTATATTCTTATGGGCTTGTCATTATCTTTAACATTTTATGGTAAAATAAAAATCAAACAAAATGATTATTGAATATAACGAAAAACTACTTAATAAATGTTGTCTGATTAAATTTGAATAAAGCAATTTTTGATAGCTTTTAGATTAGATAATATTTGATACTAATTATTTTATTAAACTCTTAAAACACGTAGCTTTTGTGAAAGCATATTTTCTAATTCATTATTTCAAATCGGGGATGTAGCTCAAATGGTAGAGCGCCCGCTTTGCATGCGGGAGGTACAGGGTTCGATCCCCTGCATCTCCAAAAGAGTGTTTTTGCTGTTGCTTGAATGTTATAGTAATTTAAGTGAACTTTTCGTTTCACAGCTCTCAACCCCTAAATTAAATCATATGAAAATTTTCGTTCAATAATTAATATTTTATAACACTGTAGTTTATTTCTATGATACTACTAAATATCGTCAATGATATCCCAAAACTTAAAACAAAATTGAATCTCAAATAAAATTTAATTAGTTATGAATCTCAAACTGAAACATTTCAAAACTTTTCTTCCTCTCCTCTATATTTCTCTCACCATTAAACCTTCACATGAGTTAATACTTTGTATTTTCAGTTCTCAAGACTTTTATTTAAAGGTCACTTTTACTTCTTTCATAGATAATCAATTTCTACCCAAAATTACTATATCTACAATTTTTATGTTTTTTTGAGTTCTTAGCAAAGAACTAACAAAAGGAATAATTCAGTCCTTGTCATCCACGTTAACATAAATATTTTTTAGACTAAGAATAAGATAGTTGAATTTATTAATATGTTTATAAATGTACTCACCTTCCTCCATTTGATTGTATATATATAATAATTCCTAATATAGTTGAACTAGAAAATATTATTAAATCTTATTCAGGAGCAACAGAAGCATCTTTTGCTCCATTGAAAAGAAACTGGCTTTCTCAAATAATTATAATTACTTTAAAAACACCCCTTATTTTAATTACCTGGTATGCACATACGATTAAATGGATTTAGAAAATATGGAAAACCTCTAACCTCTTTTAGAAGAAGTAAAATTTTCCAATTTGGAAAACAGTGAATTAACTCCATTCTAAAATGACAAAAGGCATTAGGAAAAAAAATATAAAAATATACAAAAATATTTACTTTCAACTTAATTATACTAGTAAACTACTTCATAGTTAACAATTCAAAATACAATAAAGAAAAAAATTCAAATACCCAAAAAGATAGAAAATCGTTATTGAAATATTTTAAATTTTTGGAATCTCTGAAATCTTTTAAATTCTCAGGAATAAAGAGATGTAAAAATAGGAAGAGATAACAATTCATTCCTAGAAAAGAAAAAAAGATTAGTTGACAAAAATTAACATAACATGTTTAAATAATAAATGGGAAAAAAAATACTAATAAAACCTTTAGCAGAATCACTTTAAGGATTTGTTTGATTTGAGAAGAAATGTGAAGATTCAATGTGCAAAAGCACATAAAGCAATGAAAATTTACACAACAATCAAGCCAAAACTTGTATATTCATTTTCTTTTTTGTTTTGAAAGCAAAGATTTAGAAGGAAATCAATATTAGTTAAATAAAACAATATTTATGCATTAAAATATGATATTTTCATAGATTAAAAATTTATAATAAATTTTAATTTATTAAATGCAACACATCATTTATTAATTTTCATAAACTTTCATCTTAAATATCTTCATTTCTTATTATTCTTTTTCTTAATTCTCTTATTTTTATTTATTCTCAAATTCATTTAAATACACTTTTCCAAATCCATCTTCTAAAACAAACACACTTTAAATAAAATAACTCAAAAAAACTAGAATTGTCTCATCTACTTCTAGAAATTTGTATAGAAGATCAATAGTTCCATATATTGAATTTAAAATGAGAATTAGGACATCCATCACCAATGGAAATTGAATAAGTGTTATATTAATAACACTGTGATCGAAATCAAATACTAAAAAGGAAAAAAATAGCGAAATGATTATAGCTGTTGTTGGGTATGGAGTAAAAGATTGAGAATAATAAACTACAAAATTAATAATAGTAGCTTTTACTAACATATCCTAAAAGGATGGTGCGCTACTATCTGTATCTATATTACTAACAAATTCTTCTATACAGTCACTTTCTTTAAAAAATGAAGAAAACCAAACAACACTGATAATGCTACAAACCTTAATCAATAACTGGAAAATGATAAATAATGATTAAATTTAGTAACGGAAAACTGTTGTCTCTATCATGATGATTTTTTTTTCTACCGAAATTTTAGTAATAAAAAATAAGTCATCAAACTCATTATTATAATTAGTAACTGAAATTATCATTTAATTAGCTATTAGTATCAGTTTTTAAATTAGTCAATAATTTTGGTTTCTGGATCAACCACTGATTTTAATTTTTAGCCTTTGGATCAGTAATCAAATCAATTATATACTTACTATGTAAGATTTAAGAGGAATATAGGAGAAAATGAATATTAAAAAAATAAATACAACAAATGATAAAGAAAAGAATAAAAATATTTAAAGGAAGATGTAAAAAAGAAAAGTTAAAAGAAGTTTGAAGACATAAAGAAAAGCAAGATAATTTGTAAATTTTAGATATTGGTTAGATATAAAAAGAAGCATATGTGTATTATAAGTAGTTACTTTTATATGTCACTTTTAAGTATATACATATATATATTCTTTGGTTATTTTTATAAATTATTTTTAAGTACGTGAATGTGATGATTGTAACTATTTGACATGTACCTTCCATATGTTTGGATGAAATTTTGTACGGTTAGAAGACACAAAAATGATTTCTATCTTTTACATGTCATTTCTAAAGTATATGTATATGTGAAGGTTATAGTTAATTCAAGTATCTCTTCTTCCTTTACGAGACACTCATATGATTACACATGTCAAAGTGAGCTAATCTGGCTCACATAAATTGAATTGGCTCACCACGAGTCAAGTTAAAGAAGAAAAAGGAGAAGAAAGAGAAGAAGAAAGAGAAGAAGGAGAATGAGTGAATCCAACCCGACTCACTTTATGGTAAACTAGAAATTTTGCAACCCAGCTCAACTCACCACGAATTGGTGGGTTAAGTGGGTTGGCGCCAACCCATATAAAAAAAATATTTATGTATTTATTTTTAAGTATTCAAATATTTAAATAATTTTTTAAACAATCCATAAGATGATAATCACAATAAAATCAAGAACCAATGTTTTCATGCTCACCACCAATATATGAAGAATTATTTTCAAGAAATTGTCCATATAGTTCGAGAAAACATAACTAATATTACACATTTTCTGTCATGCTTTTCAATAAAATATAAATAAAAAAACTACACATCTTTGTGATACTAATTTAGAAAAATTTGTTTATAAGACGGTTGCCTGAGTAATTTACTATAAAGATTATAGTTAAAGATGAAAGTATCAACGTATATAACTTGATAATCAAATTAATTAAACATTAAAATTATTCAAATATTATTGAGCAATATTCTATCATTTAAAAATATGAAATTGTGAACCTATATAATTAGAAGTAGTAAATAATTATTATAAAAAATATAAAAAAACATTATAAAAAATGTTGGTGGGTTAAGTGAATCAACTCACCACCCTCAACCCAGCTCGAACTCGTGGGTTAAGTAAACCTAGTTGAGTTCAACCCACTTTTAAAAAAATTGAATTTTTCTTAGCCTAACCTGACTCGAACCCGTGATAAGTCGAGTTAATTTGAAACTCATTTTCACATCTCTACTTATGACTCATGTAACTACTTGTATGGAGTTCTCTTCAAATGAAGAAGGTGTCCATTTATTTCACCTAAAATCAATGAACCATTCATGTACTAATTTAATTTTGAAATTAGTGAAGTGTGATCATTATTTTAATTAGTCTTATGTTCACACTTTATATTTCTTTCTTTAGGACGGATGATTGGAACTCTTCATGCTCCCGGGTTGAACATTCCTTGTAAAAAATAAGTTTTAAGCCTCTTGTAAAAATTATTTTTGAAGATCGATTAAAATCACACTTGTGAGACAATTTTAAGAGTAAGTTTTATTATGGTTGTGATTCTTATCCAGAAAAGCTTTTTCAAGTGATGAACTCTCTTTGCACTTATCCTTTGAAAGTTCAATTGTGTTCCCCTTCTTATTTCTTTACTTTTCTATTTCTTTTTTCCACATTCTCACATTTCTGTAAATTTTTGTTGAAGACAATCTAACTCTGTAACACTGAGGTAACAGGAACCAAAACTGCTGCACCGAGTCAACGAAGTCTCCTTGGTACCAAGGTAGCAATAATGCGACACTAATGTTTTATCTTTGTTCTGAACTCTAATCATAACATATCTTTTTTTTGTCAAAAAGAAAAAGACTCGTCTACAAGGCAACTATTGTGTTGTCCCATATAAGTCAAAGGCACTCATTTCACAGTTTGATGCTCAGATGCATTTGCGTCTTGGATTTTATACAGCCTGCAATCAATTCATTAATGAATGATGTGTTGCTTCACTGAGGGACTTTAATCACATGTTATTACTAGTTTTTACGTGTAAATGGTGGGGACAATGTCTTATCTTTAATCTTTGATATTATTAAATTATAATATTATTATATTTTTTTATATTTTACATGTTATTTAACTTTTTTACATATATTTATATATTTATGTATTAGATGAAATACTTATTGTATTTAAAAATATATATAGATTTAAGTTTAAAATTAGATTTATAAGAAATCTAAATTATTTTAGAAAGTATGGATTTCCAATTCAGAATTTTTTTTTAAATGGATTCGGGTAAAAGCTAATCCAAATATTAATTGCTTTTATAAAAAATAAATTTTTATTCAAAATATGATCTAAATATTTAGATTTGGACTGAATTTGAATTAGATTTTCTAAAATTTAGTCTATGATCACCATCATGCTAACAATGTGAAGTTCTAATACAATATTATTCGGAACTTAATCATTTATTGTTAGATAATTCAAGCATTGTTTGAACACTCAATAACTATTGACTAACCGTCACTCATGGCTAAACAACTCAAACTTTATTTGAGAAACAACCATTCTTAACTAAGATTTTAATATTATTTAGAATGCAACCACTCTTAGATAAAAGAGTTTTATAAAGAAAAGGATCTAAAGGATTATAAGATTTTCTTACTGGACAAAGATAACATCTTTCAACAAATACAAGGGTTATACACTCTTCTAATTTGCTAAAATGAACATAAACAATGTTCTTCTTCAGCTTAGGGCACATAAAGGTCTAAGCGAGAATATTGACAAGATTTCACAAGTATATATCATTTCTATATCTTCTTCAATTGGAAAGGATTGTTTTATATCAATAAAGGTCCATTTCACTAACAATTTTGAAAATTGTGCAAACTTATCTTAACATGTGAAGATGGTAACTTTTCAAAGTTGCACATCATTATTACTCTAATAGTTGATGATCAGAGAGTCCTATATATTTTTATTGGTCTTCAAATTGCAAATCTTTTCATACTCATTTTTGGATAAGTCACAAATAAAAGTTGACATTGTTTTATTGTTCTATTGTATCTGGTTGAACTCTTCCTCTTCATAGTCCTCTTCAGGGGATGAGATCTACCACGAGTGATGATTTGCCATAACTGATAATGCATGGGCTTTATGTACATCTCCATTCTTTCATTCTAATAAGGAAATTATTCTCCTAAGAATATAGGAGGACTGAAGAGGGAAACTTATTCAACGTTGAGATATGGTTCCATACTTTCCATATTGGATCTTTTCCTCTAGATGTAGTAAGGTGTTCAACCTTAGAGAGGTTGAACTCTAATACCAACTATGAAATTCGGGTAAAACACAAGAAAAGAGTGTTAAATTTGTTCTTTTATGGATTTTTACAAGTATCATCTGAAAAATGTGCAATCGAATGACAAGTTCGTATTATTTAGACGAACTAACAAAGATGTTCACAAACTGAGTTCAAAAACTTCTCCTTCTTAAGTTAGTGAAGCGACTCAAGATGTTTTATATTGGTTCATCTAATAGCACAAATTACTTCCCATTCTCAATCAACTAATTGGGGTCCATTATGTAGACTACCATTACAAGATACATATGAGTATTCTTTTGTCTTGTAGCCACCCTTAACTAACTTGTATGAGTATTCTTTTGCAACGTAACCACTTTTGGCCAACTTGTCAAGTATTTTTTAACAACTAGTCACTTTTAGCTAAAACTTGATTATTCTTTAATAAAAAGTTACTCCTAAATAAGAAAAAAATTGTTTAAAGTTGTAATCAAAAGATCACAAGGTTTCTCAATAGATAAGGGTTGCATCTTTCGACATTTACAAGATTGAACACTCTCTTCTAGTTTGTTAAACAAACATAACAATGTTCTTAAAAAGCTATTTTAGGTCTCAAAAAGATTTTGATAGCATTTTATAATTTTTACAAATTTAACTTCTTTACTTTTCTTCTTGGTGAAAGGCTTTATATAAGTCGCTAAGCAATTTCACACTCTCTTCCTTGCATCTAATGCTTTTGAACGCGGAAGATGTAGTAAATGTGCTCCATGCATACATTAAATGATATTCTCTTTGTGAAGTCCTATTATTTATGGTTTTTAAGTAAATCTTTTTTTTCACAAGAGTGTTCACTGCATTTTATTTTTTATACCAATATGGGTTTGTTAACATACATAAATATTGTCTTCTCTTTCTAGGGTTGCAAATTCGTTCTACAGTGAATTGTAAAATTCTTCATTTTTCTGTTGGCAATAGTCAACATACCAAATTCAATAATTGGCATTGTCCTGATAGTTGGATGTACTTATCTCTCCTTAGACAATTTGCCTTTACAACATAGTGTTTTTACTTGAAATTGTTAAAAACGTAGAGTTATACGAAGCAAATAGACTTCTCTAGATTGATAAAGAATTCACTTGGGAGTTGCTAAAGCAAAACAACTTTAACTTAGGTTCCAAGAGATCATTGATGTGATGTAAGCTTTTTTGAATCTTCTTGGTTAGACGTAAGAAACATATGGATATTCATGAAATACTATGTTAGTTTTAGTCTATGCACATATCATCTAAGCATCACGATGCTTATTAGACAAAAATACAAGACTATTGTCTAATAAACAAAACACTTGAACAAACACTTGCATCTTACAAATGAAGCATGAACATCTTTTATGCTTTGTTGTTTTTAACACTTAATAAAAATCATGAATATTAGACTTTTCTTTCGAACAACAATAATAGAGGGTGATTGTAGATGATATGATAAGGTCAATAAACTTTATGGATAATGATATTTTGACCTACTTTTAACCTACCACTTCAATCACTCTTAGATCATCACATCACGTTACTAAAAAAAATTAAAACAGATAATTAAAGGGTGGGTTAAAAGTGGGTCAAAATATCATTATCCTAAATCTTATAGTGCAAAAATAGCTTAGTAAGGTTTAAATTTACCTATATATATATATATATATATATATATATATATATATTATAATTTGATCATATCTCTAGTGGAATCTTCAATACAACCCCTCATGCAAAGAACATTAAAAAAACAGAGTCCCGTAATAGGTGAAACAATAGGTCCACAAACTCGATAAAATAGACTATTTATATACTTTAATATCATATTGTAAAAGTCACTTTAAATTTATGTTAATATCGTAAAATGATATTTGTACCATGTATATATTATAATTTAAATATACTATGCATAACTCCATCACATCTATATCACCAAAGGCGGAGCTTAGACTGTGTACTTTTGCATTCATTTACTATTTAAAGAGATTATCAGGCGCTGATTTGTGATGTGAGATGTGTTCTTTTGGACCGAGTTGGAAGCAATGTGAAACACATAATTGCAGGATTAATGTCTTAAGGAGATACCACTAGGTTAAAGAGCTTTCAGAGTGGACAAAGTCATTTTACACAAGTAGCCTTGCTTTATTTTCATATTATCACGCATGATGCAGCCACCATGGACATAATGCTTTGGGGGAATCAAATTTGTTTTTTGGGAACAGATTCTATTGTGGTTGAAGAGAGATAGAATCAGTTTTGTTGTGGTTGGAACCGATTCCAATATTTTTATTTTTTTTTCATTTTTAGTGTTTAAAATTAAAATATTTAATTTTTTATGTCAAATATATTTCCTTCTTTTTATTTTGATTAATAATTTTTTTAACTATTATTGAAAAATAATTTTATTAAAATATTTCTAACTCATAATATCACTTTATTTTAATTTTATCGTTAAGAACAATTTGATAATCTTATATTTTAATCTATTAATTTTTTTTTAATCTGTCACATCAATCAACTTTCCTACAAATTTTTATAAATTTTACTCGCAAATTCACTTTGTCATCACCTCCAAATCCCTTAGAAAAACAAGAGACATCTCAACTCATATCCAACCAAATTCATCTAATCTTCTTCCTTAAATCCTTCCTTTTAGAAAAACACGACATTAGTGTTGTATAAAAGGCCTTTATCTATAAAATAGAATTATAAATAAAAATGTTTTTTAATTTTAGTATATTTTATATATTTGGTATCCAAAATATTTGTATATATATATAAAAAAGATAAATATTAATTTATTGATATATTTTACTTTTAGTATAATAAAAGAATTACATTTTTAATATAACAATTTACTAAAAAATTTAACACTCCAAAATCTTCGAAGATCAGCATAACGTATTCAAGTGTTTCTGCTGACAAAACATGACTAGTATTTATGGAGGGCTAGCCAATAGAAAAATGTAATTGAGATACACACAAAGGGCTGATTCTGTCTTATCACCGACACCCATTGCAAAGTCAAAGACAAATGAGACACAAAAAACGCGGTTTCATTTTCATTTTCCAATGTTCATGCACACATCCAATACAGCTGTGATCATCAATAATATCAATTATATATTCTAATCTAAGGAACCTTTATACTTTTTTATTCAACATAAATTAAGTGTAAATTAATGTAGATCTATGCTACAGTCTTCACATTTTACTTGTCGTAATCTTAGATCCTCAGATGTCAAACAAAAAAAAATAAACATCCTCTTCTTCCTATGTCTTTGTGAACTCAAGTTTTAGTTTTTGTTTTGGTTCCAAGATTTTTTCTCTCCACTTCTTCTGGGAAGGTTCTTGGGTGCACCTGTCCTACGGATCCCTAAGAAAAGACCAGGTTTCTAAATTTAGATAGTGTCTAGAGATATCATTGGTATTGGATAAGTTTCTAGAAATGGAAAGTTCCAAGAACAACAGAGTGGAGAAAAGAGGGCACGAGCTAGTTGATGAGGATGACGATTCACAGCACCGTCTTACACATCCAAAGAAACCAAAACTACCCGGTTTAGCCAGGTATATTCAGTTTACTAATATTTCATCGCTCATCATCAGTTGCATTCTTTTAATTAGGTTATTTTGCTTCAAACTCCTGTTTCTTGTTTGAATTGATTTCCATTTGGGTGGTATCGTTAAGATTATTACTAGATCTTCGATATCATGATATCAGTTCCCAGATTAATGTTTTGCGCCTCTTAATTGCGAAACTAATTAATGTAAGATTTGTCATTGAGACTTTGAGAGGAATATCGAACTTTTATTGGAAGTGAAGATGACATTGGATGTAGCATTTTAGTGTTTCGACTAATTTGATGAATTTCCCAATCTGTTTCTCAATGTTGGTTATCTTCGATTTGCCGTACGCTAGTTGGTAGTTACTTTTTCTGCCTTTAAATACAAATTAAGTGACACTCACACCAATATATTACTCGAATCGTGTTTAGTGTGATTGTGGAAGCATTAAAGGTGGACAGTCTGCAGAGACTATGCTCATCTTTGGAACCTCTTCTCAGAAAAATTGTGAGTTACTTTTGCTTTCCTTATATTACATACAGCACAATTTTAACGTTTCTTTCTTTTTACCTGCAATGATGAAGCACTTTTCTGTACAATAGTGGACCCTTGAGCACTTCTTCAATGAAGAAGCGACGTTAAACTAGTGTGTGATATGTAATTTAGTTGCAGCCTTTGATTTAGATTTTCTTGCGTGAAAAAGAAAAGAAAAAGATATCATGATATGTACCTGAATTAGTAAAGATCCTATTAACCAAGATATATAAATGTGTTATAAGGTTAATATGTTAATCCTTCAAACACCATGACCTTGTAGGTCAGTGAAGAAGTGGAGCGTGCTTTGGCAAAATTGGGCCATGATAAATTGGCTGAAAGGTGTGTTTCCCTGTCAAATTGGATCTTGGAAAGTCTTGATTTCCAGTTATAAGTGTCTGTTTAGCAGGATACTGATAGCTGATGACTGATATTGAATTGAAAAATACCATACCTTATCCATGATTTAATCAATTACGTTGTGATTGTCAGATCTCAGCCACCGAGATTAGAAGGACCAGTGCCGAAGAATCTGCAGCTTCAGTTCAGAACAAAAATGCCGCCTCATTTGTTCACTGGGGGAAAGGTTGAGGGAGAGCAAGGATCTGCAATCCATGTTGTGTTAATGGATCCCAACAGTGGCAGTGTGGTTCATGTTGGACCAGAATCTGTTGCGAAATTGAATGTGGTGGTACTTGAAGGTGACTTCAATGAGGAAGTGGATGATGATTGGACAAAAGAGCACTTTGAAGGGCATGAAGTAAAGGAGCGTGATGGGAAAAGGCCACTTCTAACTGGAGATTTGCAGGTTACTCTGAAGGAAGGGGTAGGAACCTTAGGTGATCTTACTTTCACTGACAATTCTAGCTGGATAAGAAGCAGAAAATTCCGGCTTGGTGTTAAGGTTGCTCCTGGTTATTGCGAGGAGATTCGTATTCGTGAGGGAAAGACTGAAGCCTTTGCAGTTAAAGATCACAGAGGAGAACGTGAGTTTTCTACTAGTTCATGTTTTTTGCTTATGACTATTCAAACTTTGATATTTTAGCCAGATAACATGTTCATGAATGTTAACCTTCTGTATCCAGCTAAATACATAATGAACATATAAAATTTGTCTCTGTATAGGTTGTTTGTTTCCTTGCATAGTTTTTTAAGGCAACTAAACAAATTGTTTTCTTCAACTTGCAGTATACAAGAAACATTATCCACCTGCTTTGAATGATGAAGTTTGGAGATTGGATCGGATAGCTAAGGATGGGGCACTTCACAAAAAGTTGATTCAAGCAAAAATAGTAACTGTAGAAGATTTCCTACGACTTCTTGTCCGCGAGCCACAGAAGTTAAGAAGTGTAAGAACTCAATATCATTGTTCTCTTGTCCAAAATTTCCAAGTACTCATTTCTACAAACTTCACTATTTTCCATCTTTGTTGCAGATACTTGGTAGTGGAATGTCCAACAGAATGTGGGAGAGTACTGTGGAGCATGCCAAGACATGTGTCTTGGGTGGCAAGCTCTTTGTTTACTACACCGACGAAACCAATGCCGCTGGCATTGTATTCGACCATATATACCAGCTGAGAGGCCTCATTGCAGATGGCCAATTCTTCTCTTTGGAATCACTCACTCCAAATCAGAAGGTTAATTTTTCGTTAACTGAAAACACAATTTCTAGTATGTGATTGACATGTCTTGTAACTACATCAGCTCATTCATTCAGAGTTTGATTTACAGATGTCTGTGGATTCCCTGGTGAAGAAAGCATATGACAATTGGGAGCAAGTTGTAGAATATGATGGAAAAGTTTTAAATTCGCTCACTAATTCAAAAAAGGGATCAAGAGCTTTAGCCACTCAGATAATGAACCATAACAGTTTCCCAGAGCAGCAGTATTCCTCAGCAAAGAACAAGGTCTCATATGTCTCCTCTGAACCAAACCAACACTCGCAGATAACAAATAACTACTCAGCAAGTCCCGGTTTGGCAGACTATCTATTCGGGAGATCTGACAATCAGATGGTAGGCACATCTTTAACTGACTCTCAGATATCATTGAATGGCAGCATGAACTACATAACAGGTGAAAATCATGACAATGGTGGTGCTTATTTCGCTGGAGATTGGTCCCGACCAAGAAGTGGACAAGGGTTGGAAGACATTGTGGCAGAAGAACTCCGTCTGAGGAGTTCAGAGATGTTGGAGAGTGATGATATGCAGAGGTTACTTAAGACAATCAATGGTGGTCATTCTAATGAGGGTTGTTACACCTATAGCCTTCAGTATGAGCCTCAGATGTATCATTCATTCGGTGAGGATCAGGGAAAGCCTTCAGGGAAAGCTGTAGTGGGGTGGCTTAAGCTCAAAGCTGCTTTAAGGTGGGGCATTTTTATCAGAAAAAAAGCTGCAGAAAGGAGAGCACAACTCACTGAACTGAATTGAGTTATATGCTTCAAACTGCAACATTTTTAACTCATTTCATTTCTATCTGACAGACAATTGCTAGCTGATATTGCTTTTGGAATGTGACAAATTACAATGCATAGAACAATTTGAGAAAACAAATAAAAAAGGTTAAATAAGTTGTACAGATGTGGCATTCAAGGTTTGAATAGCAGTAACAAATAATTGGAAAACGCAACCTAAGACTTGCTTCAGCCGTACAGACCATACAGCTTGTGAGATTATAGATATCAGGCAGCACTGTCATGTAACAGGCTCTCTTATTGTGGCATTTTGTTTGTTTTTCTATTTTTATTGTGTAATTTAGTTATGAATTCATTTTCGTTTCTTACTTTTTCATTAACTGATCAAGAGTCTGTATCTAATGGTTCTTGTTTTTTCATTATTTTCTGATATTGTACCATGACTTGTTTGTGAGCACTTACCAAATGTAATAAAATGAATTCTACTGAAGAATATTTGACAATTTATGTTTGCAAGACATTATTTTACTTCAAAAATCATCTTTTAATCTTTATAAAGAGTGGTACACTATTAAGAATCTTGTTAAAGGAAAAGAAGTTTGACCAAAATAAATGCACAAATGATCAAAATATTTGAATATAGTTAGATATTTGTGCAAATTATAATGTTACTTGTACCCTCTGTAATTTGTGCGTCTTTACTTCATTGCTTCATGCGTGGACACGAACCATGAAAAGGAATGGAAAATATGAGAAACCATATAAATATAATAGTAATAAAAATAAGATGATAAGACCGATCTAATTTTTCACTTAAATGTGAAAAAAAGTAAAGAAAAAAAAAGTTACATAACATTTATATCTTTTATCATAATTTATGTTATAAATATTTTGGTAATATTTAAATTACATAATTGAAAATATAATCAATTATATTATATTATATTATTATTTTCAATTATGTTTTTAACATAATTGAAAATAAAATGTGTATTTTATTACAATAAAAAATAAAAATAAAAAAATAAAAATTATTAATATATATATATATATATATGTGTGTGTATATATATATATATATATGTGTGTATATATATATATATATATATATATATATATATATATATATATATATATATATATATATATATATATATGTGTGTGTGTGTGTGTATATTTTGTATATATTTTCATTTTTTTTCTATATATTTGTTTTCATTTATCGGCATTACTTTTTATCTTCTAAAAATGTGGGCAAAAAATACAATTTTCTTGATCCAATCCACTTAAAATTCATTTAATTGGATTTAGATTTCAATTTGATCTGCATTTTACATATTTTATGAATTTGATATCTATTCTCTAAATCCAGATTTCAAATATGGATAATCCGAAAAATTCATTCCAAATTTTCAATCTAAATTTTTCAATCGGAACGAAATTTGGCCATTTTGGTATAGCCGACTTGCAACTGGAATTTAGTAGTATTCAGTCGAGTCGGCTTTCATTGAAATTTGGCCAAAGTTAGTCGAGTAGGCCCTGGCTGAAATTTGGCCAAGTCGAACCTAGCCCAAATTTGGCTATATTTAGTCGAGTCAACCCTAGACAAAATTTGGCTGTATTCGGCCAAGTCAGTTGAGACTGAAATTTGACCATATTCAGTTGTGTCGACCTCAATCGAAATTCAATCACGTTGGTCTCGACCAAAATTTAGCCAAGTCGGTCTTAACCTAAATTTAGCCATATTTGGCCAAGTTAGCCCCGAAATTGATATTTGGTTGTATTCAACGAAATTAGTCATGAACAAAATTTGGTCGAGTAGCCTCTGACACAAATTTGCCATATTTGGTCTAGTTAGGTTTGGCCAAAATTTGGTCATATTAGGTTAAATCGGCCCTGCCAGAAATTCTGCCAAATCCAGTCAAGTCGATCCCAACCGAAATTTTTTCGAGTTGGCCCTAATCCAAATTTGGTCGTATTCGACCACACCATCCTCAATCGAAATTTTTAGAACATTCAATTTAGATTTCTTTTATAAAAAATGAATTATGATTTTAAAATTGATCCAAATATTTAAATTTTGATTCAAATATTTGGATTTTAAAAAATCCAAACTAGTTCTCTTGAAAAATTAAATTTGGATCAAAAATCTAATTTAATTATTTAGATCTAAAATAGACGTGAATTAGATTATTAAAAATTAATCCATAATCACCTGTATTCTCAACCCAACTATACAGTTTGATGAACTTTATCATAGCAACACAGGTAAAAGAATCAAAGATATCTTGATTGCTGCTCTTAAATACCAACCAAGTGAAAGTAAGAGAAAGAAAAAATGAGCATGTCACGGGGTAAATCAACTTTGAAAATGCGTACTCAATTGTTCATAGACATAGGGAAATATTTATAAGATACTTAATTACTAATTTAGTTCATATATTAAAATTTATGATTTATTTTAATTTTTATATTTTTTCTAATATTTATTAAAAGAGTTAATGTAACTTTTTTATTAAATTGGTCTTAATGTAGGTTGAAAGGTGAAAAAATCAAGGAATTTGATGAAAAATATCAGACAAATATTTAATTATCTCCTCATAAAGTGAAAATTTTAACTTAATTAAATTTTAATTGCATCACAAATTTTGATACATTCAATTGTGTCTTTAATAAATTTTTACAGTATATAAAATACTAACAAATTTTATATTTTTCAATAATTGAGTCTTTATATTTGAGTTTTCTATTAATCAGAAGTAACTATTATTTTGTCCTTTCAGTTTACAATAGTTGTTGTTAAAGGAAGATGACGATGTCCCGTAATAGTTAATAGAAAAATTAATCCTGAAAACTCCTAAAAGTTAATATAATTTTTAATACTTAATAGACGATGAATTTATTATGAATTCAATTGAACATGTTTAAATTTATCAAACACTTAAAATTTAATTAAACCATTAAAATTTTTATACAAATACCTTAATTATTTTTTCTCATAGTTCTAAAATTAAAATATGATCATACCTGTTATATAGTCGATTATTTGCCCTACTTTTAATTAAAAAAAAAATGTATTTCAAAATGAACAAGATGATAAATGAATTAAACGGTTACTAAAGACCAACAGGTTGGAAATAAACTCCAAAGTGTAAAAGAGCGACTTTAGAAAGTAGCAAATCTTTGAGAGGAAAACGTTCTTCTCAAGAAAGTCATCTTACCTACTTCAACCATAAAAAGTGAAGTCTATGAAATGAAACCACCAAACTTTTAAGTTATCATATCATTTTTTTTCTTGAATTAAATATCATACCATGTCATTTTCACTAAATTAGTTCACTAAAGCAACACCATTATTATTTCAGTGCCAAACACTTTCGAAATCAATCTTGAAATGTATGTCATCATTTTTCTAATAGATTAAGGATTCTGGGATATTAAGAGCATTTAACCTTTTGTTAGCCCCCCTAATTACATGAACTAAAGAGTTCAAAAGACATTCAAGACAAAATCATTGAACAATAAAACTCTAGTATTATAATATTATATGTCTGAACCTGATGTTCCTTGTTTTATATTTGTTTGGCTTTTTAAGGCAAAAGATAAAAAATGCAACAAACAAGGAAAGAAGTAATTGAACAATAATATAAGTCTTAGTATGATGTTTCCTGTTTATATATTTGCTTGACATGAAGGAGGGAAAAGATCCAAAATACAACAAACAAATAAGTAGAAGTCATTGCATCCCCAATTCAGGAGAGAATGAATTTGATTCCAATAAGCAACTTGAACATACATATGGGTTCCTTTTCTATTCTTCTAACATAATCTCATATACTATGAAGTGTCTATGACGACATTTACAAGAGGATACTATAGTTCATAGAAACCTCATCCAAAAGTCCATGAACTTAACTTTGGAATTAGTTATGTACTTGGCTAAATATTAAGTGGGATTTACTGGAAGGAAATCTCTTTCCCCTTGGCTTTCTACAAATCTTTCCCCAGCTTATGTACCCCATTTTCTCAATGGCAATTTCAGTGTCAATATTTAGTTCCTTCAAGTTCAAAAGCAAGTCTGTGATGTTAGAGGATGAACCACAAGACCTTCTCTTACCCCGTGCTACTACATTTCTGCCTGCACTTCTAAGACAGCCTGATGCTGAGGGAGTTCTTCTGGCAGCTTCCACGAGACCTCCAATGGTTTGAAGATCTTCGGTCACCTCATACCGAGACAAAGAAGCAAGGCTTGGGAGAATGTCACTTTGGAAGTCATTCCCCCGCCTCCTCCTGTTTGTTCGGCACTTTCTTGGTTGACTTGGTGAAGTAGATACACCTTCTTGCTCATTTTGGCCACTACTCTTGTAGTGGCAATAATCTAGGTCCTTGGTGTCAGACAAATTTAAGGACATGAACTCAAAGTAATCAAAGTCAGCAGGCAGAAAGTCCTCAAGATCCTTAATGGCACAATTCAAATCCTCCTTAACCTCATACTCTGGATGATTGACTACTGTAGAAACAATTCCAGCAAACCAGTGGAGAGAACCAGTTATAGAAGGTTCAGATGATGGGCAATTTGTTATTTGGATACCATCATAGGTCAAAGCTTCTGATATGGAAATCAAAGCCTTGGCTGCAATTCTGGTTTGCTCTTCTCGTGCTTCTGGAACCTCCTGCTCCTGCCCTGCCAATGGCAACATCTCAAACTGGTTTTCATCAGATTCTCCTCTGGGTGGAGAACATTCCTTGTTTTCCGGACTTGAAGGAGCTTGTAAATCAATATCAATTGGCATATTTTCATCTTCATTTGTGCATGAATTTAGGTCAAGAATACCTGATGAATGCTTGTGCTTCTTTTCATTCTTCATGTATTCACTGACAGATGCTTGTTCGCCCATGTCAGGATAACCATCAGAAGGAAAATTTACATTGGATATCTTATTAATTTCTTCAATCCTATGATCTGTGGACAGGCTCTGGACGACTTTGGGTGTCTGAGGTTTTCCATTAAGGTCAAATGCAAGAGTCCTGTCTCTAAACAGGTCACTTTTCTGAACCTTATTCAACTCCAAAGGATTCAGAAAGGAAGAATCAATAAGGGTTGAGGCTTGACATTCATCAGTGGGGTTGACCTTGGGTACAGGCTTTTCTTTAAGCCAAGACAACCTTGAATCCTGAAATTTATCATATTCACCTGTAATCCGAATGCTTTGAAATTCTGCAGTTTTTGTTTCAGAAGAACCAACAGGCATAACATTCAGGTTTATGCCGACAGTCTCCGCATATTCTGAATCCTTAACATACTTCCAAAGCTCCTGGCCAGCTGACGATGGACCACGATTATCACAGTAGTTTGGATCATCGGCATTAATTGATGGTGGACCCAACAGATTGGACCTGTTGCAAAATTTGCTGTGAAGACAGTTTTGAGAATCTGAATTAGAGCCAGATGCAATACTTTTCCATAAGACTGATGGTGAAATCCTAGAACTTTTCAGGTCAGACTCAGAAACAAGCTGATGTGAAGAACATGGGCATGAAGAATAGCTTGGTCCAAGCCAGACACCACTGGTGGGATTATGCATTCCAGTAAAGCTATCCCTATCCGTTCTCAGTCCCGGGACAATTTGATGTGTGGAATGAAAACATGAAGAGTTGTTAACTTGTTTCAGCTTCTTACTTATGGATTCAATTGAAACAAATTGGCTTTCTGTATCATTAAATATAGCAAGGGAACCCAAGTCACTACAGTTTTTCCCTGTAAAATTAACAATTAATTATATCAGAAAAATGTATATCAAAACAAGATATGTATTACAATAATTACAAGGCAATCTCAGAGACAAGTTCTCACCAGAACCAGTACCCAAGGTCAGCCGTCCATGTTTTGTCCCCTGGTTTAGTAGTGGGGGATCTGAACAAGCTTGGAGATCCTGTTTTCTTTCCAAATTCTGGATCACATCATTGGGAAAACTATGAGAACCCGGTCTAATTCTCCTGGTCATATCATGAAAGGTATAGTTTTTGTGATGGATTGACGCACAAAAATCATCAGACTTCACACCTGTCTCTTCTTCAAGCTTAAATGGCACATTTAAGTCAGAAAAACCATTAAAGTTAAATGGTTTCTCAACAGTGTTATAAACAGCCTTAGAAATTCCATTTAAAGTATAAGTTGACAGTGCAAGCTCTTTGATAACCCTTTCATTTTCACAAGATTCACTATCAATGTATACATCAGCTGGAAGTTGAAGATCCAATATTTTCTTACCAACTTTTCTGTAAGCTGATACTGACAGTGTAGGATCTTTCGGAGATTCTATGATTGCAGCTGGGGCAGGAGCAGAAAGAGGAGTAGGACGTAATTGCCTGCTCTTTTCTTGCATAGAAGCCAATGGTAACTGGATGCCTTCAGCATTTAAAATAGATGATTGACTAGTGAACCCATGCAAGTTTTGTGAGTAATATAAAGAGGAACTTGACGATGATGTCTCCAACCTTATAGTATGTTTATGTAACTCGATCCTTTTAATTTCATCCATTAATTCTCTTTGTTTCTGGTAAATACGGTGAAGCTCATGAATCTGAACAGCAAGGCACAGGCCAGAGTTATTAAAAAATACAGCTAAATCTTTATGAATATCCAAGAATATTCAAGAACAGTTTACCACAAACAACAAACCTCCACAATGTTATCTTTATTTTGGATGAAATAAGAATGGAAGTAAAATCTTTTATAAATATACATGGTGAAATGAATGAATTTGACAAAATTTTTAGAATAATTTGCTTTTCCAAATAAGATTCTTATTTTGCTCCCCACTTTTATTATCAATAAAAAAACAAATATGATTAACATTCTTCTCATAGAACCTAATACTGACCCAAACATGTTACAAATTACAATGGAACCTCTTACTGCTATTTCAAAACGCCTCAGAGTCTAGCTAGAGTTACACAACTTCAGGACTTCAGGTACCAGCAGATGATAAATGTTTAATCTTGTGTTTGACGAAGACTGAAATAGGAAAGCTTATGAAAATTATTAATTTGTGTAGATAATGGGTCATACTTTCTCACATGAAGATGTTTGCCCTTCAACACTAATTATACTTATAATAAAAATACAAAATAATTATTTTTGGCAGCTATATGCAGAAAAGATAAACACAATGAAACCATGAAGCTAACATACTTGGTCCCTGAATATGGCCTCATGCTTGAGTATTGTCTGTTTCAGAAGTTCCTTGTTGTAACCTAAAAGATGACAAGTTGATGACAACGGCGAGGATCCAAGTCCATAACAGTCATCCTCACGTTCACCAGTATAATTAGATGAGGTCCATGTGCTGCCTTCTGCACTGAAGACAAGATCCCTCGGGGAATGATATCCTTGGATAAAACCATTGTTTTGCCTGTTTGCACTCATGCCCAATAGTGCCATAGATGACAATGCAGAGATTTCAATGACACAAGATATTATAAAGTATCCTCATTTTTAAGGGAATGAAAACCTGCAATCAAAACAAAAATAAATTGATTATTACTTAAATAATAATTTAAGAGAAATATTTGATAAATAATAAAAAAATACAGTTTAAGCCCAGACACCTTCTTTACTCTGCCTTATATAGGTTTTTATTTATTGAGAATACAAGATTGTTCACTAAGGAGAAAACTGATTGCTCCAACTAATATATATGTAATGTGCACCCAAAAATAGAATAATTAGATTTAATTGGACTGTTTTGTAAACTGCTCACATGACCCACAAGGGAATTCCATTCTACAGATAAATTTATCTGACAAAAAATTGTGAAGACGGAATAATTCTAGATCATGACATTTCCATATGATGTCATAGTAATGAAGACCTGCAAAGAAAAGTGAGTCCATCTGCACAACAAGAAAATAAAAATTACCACAAGCCAACTTTAATCATAGTCTTCTACACTATTTTTCACTTTGACATCAAATTTTAAGCACTCGTGAGGAATATACATTGCACACATTTAAGCTAATATAGTATTATTTTACATAAATCTATCGACAACAGATTACTAAACGTCACCAAAAGAAATCAATCTCGTCAAGCAGTATATATTGTCAGAGAATAATTTGGCCCCAAACAATCCTCTCCACCTAAAAATGAAAATATATAGGTTACATGACAAACAGGTGAATAATAGACAAGAGTCTATAACCGTCTTCACAAAGAGAAATGGTGAACACATGTAATACTATGCAAGAGGGGCAGAAATTAAATTTCTTTCATCATGTCCCTCAAAAAGAAAACGTTTGAACTGTTAAGAAAGAATTTGGTTCCGGTAAAAGCATTTTCTAAACGGACAACAGAAAGAAATACAAAACTACCTTGCTTGGAGAAGCATTTAAAATTGAAGTTGATAAGCACAAGACCCAGAAACAAATAACCAATTTTGTCACAATTGGCTCAAAAAGGGAATTGGTACTTTTAAGTTATGATAGATATCAAATGTTTTTACGTCAACAATCCACAAAAGAATGCAAATGTTTCCTAACCAGAAATTAAAAAAACCTGAAATCAACACTCACAAGTATCATTGAACAGGGGAAGAAGAGCACTGTGCCTACACTATTAATGATAATCAAAAAGAACATATAATGATAAGCACAGCATAAACTACAGGACAAGCACAGAAGCACCAAGAGCGATCAAAAGATTTTTCTGAACGAGATAGAGTTAGGCCAAATGTTATGGTATCAAGTCAATCAGAAAATTCTGAGACAAATCTCACAGGCAAATCATCTTTTGCAATCAGAATCAGATGCTCCAGACAAGGGTATCAAATCCATCCATCAGATGACCCAGCCAACGACACAAAAAAAAACAAACAAAACGAAATAAAATAAACAAGTATTTATTCTCAAAAACTGAAAGAAGTCCATCAAAACATTTCATGTACGAAAAAAGTAACAGGAAGAATACTTAAGAGTAACCCATTCACAAAAAAACACAAAAAACTTGCAAGGAAGGTATACAACTTAACCCGATTACATTAATCACTGAAACACATAGCTCAGTGTGAAAAGAACAAAAAATACAGTCAAATTCAACACTTGAAGGAAGAAGCCACTGAAAAGTAGTACAGAGAAGAAAATTTTATAACAAAACAAATGGGAAATTGAAGAAGAAAATGTTGAAGAAACATGACATCATTATAGAGAAAAAAAAAATGAAGTGACTCACTCACCCGATGAGTCATTGTTTGAAGGTAGTGGAAACGTTGGAGAAAAAGATGAAGGAGAAGAAAGGCATTAATGTTGAAGCGAAAAGAGAGCGACCCAGAAGAGGTTGGGAATCAAAAAGTGATCTTTTGCTTTTTGAGATGCCTTAGAAAAGCAGAAAAGAATGGGGATTTGGATCCGCAGTGCTGGGCCATTCTCTCAATGAAGATTTTGCTTTCACACAGAGAGAGAGAGAAAGAGGAAAAACCTCAAAATGAAACCCACAAAACAAACGAAATTTACATCAAATTGGAAATTAAAGTTGTCAATAACTTGTCTCTCTCTTCTCCGTCTCTTTCTCATTAATGTTTTTGCTTATTACAAGTTGTTTTTCTTTAATACTCCCTCCATTTTTTATTTATTTGAGTTTAAAGTCTTTAGATTAAGAAAAACAATTACTCCAACATAATAATAACATCTTTTATGGTCAATTTTATTAACATAGTTCTATTCTATTTCATAATTTTTATTAATATGTCACTAACTATTATGAGAGAATAATATTTATTTGGGAACAAAATTGAAATATAAATTATGAAAAACTGAAAAATCAATGAAAAAATAAATATTAAAACAACCATTATAAAAATTTAAAGAGTAGATAGTAAAGAATGTGTTGTTTCTATCCAAACAACTCACGAAAAAACATTTATCAGATGTAGTTTTATCTAAATGATTGGACATTTTTTTTAATTAATCAGTGATCACAATATTTTGAAAATATTTTACTTTTTAGTGTTCAACGCAATATGATACGAGAAAAGAATAAACCAACAAGTTTGGATGTCGTTTAACAAATTATTTACATAAAACCGTTATTACTAAATAAAAACATAAAAAGTTTATTATTTATTCTTAATAAAAAGGATGAAAACCATCAAAATGAAGTTAAATTTAATTGAAAGACGTGTGTTGTCGTGATAAAAATATGCAAATATTAATGATAGATGTTATCTATTTTGTGGAAAATAATAATTTTTTCATCAATTTTACAGACATTTTTAAGCATAATTAGAACCTTTTTATAAATGATAATTTTCTTTAAATTTTGTTAATAAAGATTGTTTGTTTAAAATAAGGTAAATTAAATTTAAGCGTGATAATAATAGAAAAAGGTAATAGCATTATTTAAAGTTGTTTTGTAGAGTCCTAGTTATTGCAAGAAGGAATGATTGAGAAACAATGTTTCTAAAACTACCTTGATGTTTCCAATTCAATATTTTAATTGAGTTTGGATTGTTACATTCTGTTTGGAATATTGTTATTTTGATGTGTGGGAAGTGCAGGAGTGAGGAGTGGGTCCCTTATACTAATTTTGATGTTTGGAATATAACCGCCTATTATAAACGCTCCTACACTTCCAACCATTATTGCAACCATATTCTTTCTCCCTCACGCCATCAAAATCAAATAACCTTCTTCTCTTTCTCGTAAAATATTAAAAATCTTTTTTTTTTATTTTTTAAATAACATTTAGTATTTTTAAATTTTTTTAACTAGATTCTTTATGTAGATATAATAATTTAATTCCTTGGATGTTTTAAAATAAAAAATTATCCAAATAATTTAAATTTAGAAACTAATTTAGAACCAAATAGTTAAAACTTTAACTAATGCTATATATTAATTTAAACTCTAATTTACATACCAATTATAATTTTTTGTTGATAATGGAGACTACTTTAGATATTAATAATTTTTAATTTATAAAATAACATTTAACTTAATTATACAGTAATTAATTATTTTAGTCTAAAATTGATTATTAATTAATATTTTTCTTATAGTTTAAGAGAAAATATTTCTTAGATATGCAAAAAAAAGATATATATATATATATATATATATATATATATATATTATATTTATATATTTTTTTTTTTAATAAATTACATAGGTTTTTGAATTAAAAAAGTAATTCTAATCATTTAAATGTAATTTATTTTAAGGAAATAATAAATTATATGATATATTTGATTATGTTATTTTTTTTATAAATAAAATAAAATTTATTATAAAAACTATTTGTTATTTGCTGTATTTAAACTTTATTCGGGTTGTATATCATTATTTTTGTTATTAATGTGAAATTAAAAAAAATTAAAAAAAATCAAGAGTTGACACATAGCATATACTGTTCAAAAAAATTAATTATTTAAATACTGTTAGTTAAAAAAACCAAATTAACCAAAATTTGACGAAAATAAATATCTAACTGAATACAAAATGAAAATGAAAACTAAATTGAATAAAAACAACAAAAATAGGACCAAATATATATTTAAGCCTAGAAATTGTTGTTTAGGATGATATGAAAACCATTATGTGTAAAGCAAAGTTGAGAGATGAAAAAGTTGGCTTCTAAAAGGACATAAACAATTCATACCAAAAATCACGTCAGCTCCTTCAATGAGAAGGAGATAGAAGAAAATATGTAAAGTGTGTGTTTGGATAGAAATCAAAATATTAGGACAAAAATAGAGTCGTCAAAATGAGTTATAACCCGTGAGCTAACCCAGCTCATCACGTGTTCGGATCGAGTTAAATTGAAAAAAAATTACAAATTACAGTACGGGTTAAAAATAAACCCAACCTACTAAGAACCCGGAACCCGTGATGAGCAAGATTGGCTCACCAACCCTAATAATTTTTAAATATTAAATTAATATATATATATATATATATATATATATAGTATATATATATATATATATAT
>Ga0214544_1002054_pt1 | contig 42352 bp, 31 predicted proteins | sample CNSS3metaG_FD_160074 | JGI IMG/M metagenome (GOLD analysis project Ga0214544, IMG submission 160074) | Root nodule microbial communities from cowpea collected in UCLA plant growth center, Los Angeles, California, USA - CNSS3 | ecosystem: Host-associated > Plants > Roots > Nodule | place: USA...
AGAAAACGGTTACAGAAAAAATAATTATAAAATAATTAATTTTTAAAATAGTAATTAAGGGTAAAATTGGAAAATAAAAAGTGGACACAAAAAGAGGAATCCCCTTTATATATTGTTATAGATATATTTTCTTTTTTATCTTTTTTTTTTAATTTAAAGTTTTATTATTTTAAAATGAATTTAAATATTAAATAAAATTAAATGAAGCAGAATAATTTTCTTTTTTAATTTTTTGTTTTTTTATATAAAGTTTAATATTATTTTAATTTTACTTATTTTTATATTTATATTTATTTTTCAGTATATTAAATACAAATAAAATTATATATATAGATATTAATATTTTTTTAAAAATATATACTAAGAAATATGAAAACATAAAAAATAAATAAAATAATAAACTAAAAAATCATTAAAAGTTAAAAAATGTAAATTTTAAAAAGAATTAAAAATATTCAAAATAAAATTTGTTTTTTTACTTACGGAAGTCAACTTTCGGAGAATTTTTTTTGACTTCCGGGAATATTTTTTGACTTCGAGAAGTCGACTTCTAGGAATATTTTTGGACTTCCGGAAGTCGATTTCCGGTGATAATTTTTGACTTCTGGAAGTTGACTTCCGGTGATACATTTTGACTTCCGGAAATCGACTTCCGGTGATATATTTTGACTTTCGGAAGTCGACATAATTTTCGGGGTGTGGTGTCTGCGGGTTTTCATAAATGGTCAAAGGATTTTTTGGGAATTTAAAGAAAATTTGGAGGTGTAGAAGAAATTTTGGAGGTGCAGGAAGAAAGACCCTAATTTGGCTATAGGTTCATGGAATATCTTGGTCGTGTTACTTGTGAAGCTTTGAAATAAGATATCATAATGGAACATTATTGTCTAGTTGATAGTCAAAGTTTTGTATATCTAGTTGATCATTTGATCTACCATAAGAGGACCAACACATAAAAGATTTGGAGCCATGGTGAAAAATTGTGATGATTGACTCTTGAATCATGTGCCTAATGAAGAACATAAAAGATTGTCTAACGGGAATGTATATGTCTGGACAAATTCTTATAATCTGAAGCATGTATTAATAATGTTTAGATTTAATTGTCTTCACAATTCGTTGTTATTTTTGTTTTCTAAATTATATATATATAATTAAAAGAAACAGTACATTACTCTATTGTAATACTTTTAATTGACTAAATTAGGTATCTTGACGAAAAAAATTAATTTTTTTTATATAGTTCTAAATAAATAGTTTTAGTAGTTTCTGAATTTAGATAGGATTTGAGATTGTATTCTAAAAGATGGAAAATAAAAATAATATAGCTTCGATAATTGTTTAGCTTAGGGCATGCATGGAGGACCCTGCAGTGAACCTGGTCCATTTGATAATCGAGTGTCGTAGTGTGCATTTAATTATCGACACAACCTTTACAAGTTGGAATTATGTTGCTGGATCAAACTGCCTACATTCAATTTTTTCCTTTCTCCATTTTTATTGACACAATTATATGTTTTTGACCCCACACACCTCATAATTCATTCAGAAACTTGCACGCTTAATTGATGAAAATATTTAAAGGCAAGATATATAATAATAATATACAAAACATATTAATTTTACAACAGGAACATTAGTTTTTCTTTAAGAATCTTTAAACACATAAAAATTAAAATCAAATTAATTTCTTTATCATTTAAGACTAATTATGTATAACTTGCAAAATTTAGTATATATATCTTTTAAAATTTTATTTTAACTTAATATTAATAAATTATTCTTAATAATTTCACATTTAAAAGTTGAACTCGATGATGATTTAAATATATTTTTTATTTTTTATTAGATAAAATCGTAATAAAATTTCAGCTTTTAAGATGGATGCACTGTTTCAACAAATTTTAACATTAAAAGTTATTATCGATTCGATCTTAAACAACTCTAACATCTTATTCTTAGAGATACAAATTGGTTTCTAGAAATATCACCTCTCCTGATAACAAAATCATTTCTTTTAAAATTCTGTCAAGTAATGTTTTTATCTATTGTTATAATGATTTTTCAAATTTTATTTACTATTATAAATGTTTTTAATGTGGTCTTACTTTTTTAAAGATAAGTAATTTACTATCTTGGGTAATTTAATGATAATAAGACTATGATAAATATGTGATATAAAAAAACATAGTAGTATTTGGAAAGAGTTAAAAGAATACGGGCTTGCATTGCATCAAAAGGTGCAATAAATGGTTGGTGTCGACAACACACTGAGATCCCTCATGGAAAGTGCATGTGCTATTCAAGCATGCTAACCACTGTTTTATTTTCATTTCCTTTTTTATATATATTCTATATATATGTCAAAGTTATAGGTAAGTTAGGGATTAATTTTCTTAAAGAAATATCACTGAAATAAGTTATCCTTTTCTAACTATACCTCAGTAATTGTGTTCACTGACCAGTTTGAATTAAATTTAGAAAAATTAAAATCAAAACTAAATATCTTAAATTAATCACTTTATTGGTTTGGTTTGGATTAAATTACGAAACTAGTTGGACGCTTATAAAAGATGGTGTCACACGCATAAATCTTGTTTATAAATTGTACACAAGGAATTCAACACATGATATCATGTTTATAAATTTAATAATTTATTTTCTTCTCTTTCTGTTATGATTTGTTAGTTCAGTAGTTGAGCAGATGTAGCAGTGCATTAAACATGGTGGCATGGGACAGGGTATCTCAGGAACATTTGTGACCATTGGTTTGTTGGTTGGATAAAGCACCCTGTAACTTTCCAATATTAAGAAAAAAAAGAGTTGAAAATACTGGACTTATGTGAAGTAACAAGTTTATTAGTAAGGAAGATTGATTTAGTTACATTATTTTACAATATATATATATATATATATATATATATATATATATATATATATAAAATGAGAGAAGAAGTTAGAAAGAAGGGAGAGAAAGAGAAAATAGAGAGAGAAAGTTTAGAATAAAATATTTGAAAAGATCGTAGTCTTTGTCAAATATTATTAGTGTGTCATTCAATCAATAGATAAAGAGGGAGTGAGGTTAAGCTATTTTTATATCAATCTTGATAAATTCATGGGTGTTATATTAATCTTTTATTTATTTTTAATCATATATTATTCTAGTTTCTTCCATTTAACTTATTTTTATTTATTATCATCTCATATTTATTTAATTTATCTATAATTATGCACTGGTCCTGTTCATTTATTTTATTTAGTTTATCTCTAGGTATGCATTGATCTTATTTATTTATTTCATTTAATTTATCTCTAGTTATGCACTGGTCCTGTTTATTTATTTTATTTAATTTATCTCCAGTTATGCACTGATCCTATTTATTTATTTTATTTTATTTGTTTCTAGTTAGACACCGGTCCTGTTTATTTATTTAATTTAATCTCTAGTTATGTACTGATCCTGTTTATTTATTTTATTTAATTTATCTCCAGTTATGCACTGGTCCTATTTATTTATTTTATTTTATTTATCTGTAGTTATAAACTAATCCTTTGTATTTATTTCATTTAATTTATCTCCAGTTACACACTGGTCCTGCTTGTTTGTTTTATTTAATATATCTCCAGTTACATACTGGTTCTGTTTAATTTATAATTTTGTTATTATATTTATTTATAACATTCTAATCCTTATCTAGTTATTTATTTAAAGTTCTTGCTTTGATTTTTATTTTACCATTATTTTATAACTTAAAAAATAAATAAATAAAAATAAAGTAAATATTATTTTATTTAATGAGCTTGGATAGAAGAAAATTACATGTACATTTTATTGTATTATATTTTGTGTATAGTTTATATAATGGCATGATTTGATAGTCATCACATTTTATGACCTTTGAAAATATCCAAAGGTATGTCCGTTAAGTAAGAGTTAAGTATGGTTTCAATAAGTTGAGATCAAACCAGTGTCAAAGTGTTTATATTTGGGAAGTCACAGTTTGGTACACTGCGGGATGAAAGGCAGGGACCATGGTGGGGTCTAAGGAAGGTTTACAAGGTAGGTGAAAAATCTGGATAGTTTAGAATAATGCGCTGGACTAGGATATTCATAGGCCAAATTTGGGACTATCTGATACCTGCTCGGCATTGACAATGTAAGACCCGAAAAATTTAAATAATTAATTAAATAATTATTTAATAAATGCGGGTAATAGAAGCCTTTAAGGCATTTAATGCGGAGTGCTATGACGTGGAAAAGTACTAGCTCATGTGGTTGAGAGTACCTAATTGTGTGAGAGGAATTATGTTTGAGTCCTATGTATGCCAATTGTATGTTATTTTGACTTGTGCATTATTTTATTGATATATTTGAATGTGAGTAGTGATAATGAAATCCTAAAATTATAGGAATTATCACAAATAGGAATTGGTTGAATGGGTTGTGAAATTACTTTGGGATTGAATGATTGTGGGATCAAACCTTGCTAAGAACAAAATTAAACTCTCTTTTTACCAAATTTTCTTTTGGCGTGAATGTGAAAGGCAGAGGAAAACCCTAGATACTAAGAAGGGTAGTCTAGTGGGGGTTGAGAAATATTTTGCTAATGGTTATTGAATAACCATTAATCAAATTTTAATTGATTTTCGTTTATGGGATTAAAGGGTGATTAATGGGGTATTAACATAGAGAAAGGAGAGAACTAGAGGGGGGAAAATACTGCAATTTCGTATTAGCATTGGGTAGAGGGTTTCCAGAAGGTTGGTGCTGCCTTGGAGAGAAGAATTGGGGCTGGAAACTGTTATTGGAGTGGACAAAAAGGTTAGGAGAGTTTTGGTTGAAGGACACACACTCCAAACTCGAATTTGAGCAAGGATTCCAGGTAAGGGGAGTTTTCCTTGCATGTTTATTTCGTATTTGATAGTTGTACGATAATTTGATCAATTGTATGAAATCTCCTTATGAGTTACGCTATTTTTTTTGGGTTTCTGGGTTTCTGCCCACAAACCGCCTAGCGGTCGTGAGTGTGCCGCCAGGTGATGCATTGTTTGTTTGCCTAGTCTTCTAGTTTCTGCCATGAACCGGCTGGCGCCAAGGATGAACCCACCAGGCGACGCATGACGATTGTCTCTGTTCTATGCATTTTGTGATTTCTGTGATGTTGTGATTCTCCATTGGATTGATAAGTCTGTGTATATGCGTGATAACATCATATTGATAATATTTTGATGCGTAGGAACTAACTTGGGGAAATAATCCCGTAGCGGTTGGGATGGATTGATGGACGAATTAGAATTTGGGAAACAAGGGTAAGGTAGGAATTGGTGGGGTTAGTATGAAGTGAACGATTGATTATGTAACTGTGAACGAAATGTTTGTGAACTATTGAGCGTGCATGAATTCTGGACCATTAAAGGTAAACCAATTGGGGTGCAAAGGCATTGACGAACATGGGTTTTGTTTCCAGGAACTGATGTGCCGCCTGACGACATCTTATTGGCCGCCAGGCGATAACGAGAAACATGAGTGGCGCTAACGAATTTGGTTGGACAACTGTGAGGGAGTGGGACGAGTATTATGAGTGACAGTGAAATAAAGTTAATGAAAGAGGTGTTAGAGATGAACTAGGCAGTACATATAGTGAAATGGGGTGATCATGGTGAATCAATGTAAGGACAATAATGAACATTGAGTAATGGTATGCATTTAGAAATAGGGAAATGGAAGGAAAGTGGATAACTAAAGTGGAAGTATTGATTTCCAAATGTAAGGAAGTAAAGGAATGTACGTATGAGGACTGCATGATGAAAAGATCTAATACCAATTTTAATCATGGGATTAGGATGTGACTAAGTCTTATATGATACAAGGATAGATGAAACAATAGGTATAAGTTCAGGATATGCAGCCTGGTTGGCTATAGGATACTGTCATGAGGTAGTAAAGACTAAATGGAGGACTTGCACTTGAATCAAGTGAATGGAAAAATGTTGATAATTATACATATGAGATGGAATTTATATGAATGGTTCTTAGGCTATGAATTTATACAGTTAAATATAGAAGAAAAGGACTGAAATTGGAACGAAGATTGGGTTAAGCTAGGATCAGTTTTGAGTCTGAAAATAGGCTAGAGTACGCTACTGATATAGCGCTTGGCGGCACAGGTAGGTGCGCCAGGCGATAGGACCAGTAAGGGGGTCCCTGCACTGCATGGCGCCTGGCGGCAAGGTGTGATCCGCTAGGCGATGGGCCTGAAATAGGGGGTCTGCGAGAAGAGTAGCGCCTGGCGGTAATGGTGTCCCGCCAGGCAGTCTACACTAGTCTCGCCTGGCGGCGCTTAGGCTGCGCCAAGCGATGACGTTGAAGACTGTGGCTTGAGTGTGTTGCGTTTAAGTGATGATGTTATACTTGGATCGGGAGATGTTATGCCATGAGAGGGTAGGTTCATGGATGGTGGTTAACATGTGATGATATGAGCGGGGAGGTTCATATCTAGTTACTCTCGTGTGAGGATACGAGCGAGGTAGGTTCGTATGTTCCGTGCTCACGCTTGAGAGATGTTGTGTGCGGGGAGGTACGTGGCTGGTGGATCACATGTGTTGGACTACGGGCGGGCAGGTCCGTAAAGCAGGACTACGAGCAGGGAGGTTCATAGAGCAAGACTACGAACGGAGAGGTTCGTAGAGGTAGGACCACGAGCGAGCAGGTTCGTGTGAGCATAATATTCCTGAGTCCAAGGCTAACCATTTATGTGATTTGAAGGCTGAAAAGCCTTGGGGTTTAAGGTCTTGGCCAAGAACTAATTAGGATAAATAAGAGGGGTGTCTTACTTATATTCTGTTATGATATATGTTATTTCTAATTTTTATCAACTCACCCTTTCTGTTTGTGTTTGGCGACGATCGTGTGATTCGTTACACGGGAGCAGATGATGATACAGGTGATGTTGAGGATGGTCAGGCGACGGAGTAAGGGCTAGCTGAGATTATAGCTAGGGATTTTATTATGTGTTCATTTATGATTACGGATTTTGGAAATTGTAATGTTTTTAATACTACTATTTTATAAATTTTGGCGCGTTGTTTAAACATTTTAAATTTTTTCCACGTTTGGGAATAATAATATCTCGTCGATTGAATTTAATTTTATATCTTTATTTATTTAATTAAGTAATATTCCCTAGGGATGTTATAGCCAATGTTAGGTAGTGAGTATATATCTCTTTTATGGACCGATAAAGGGCTAATATTCTCTAGAAAAAAATAATTATGATTGTACCAATGTTTTATGAGAAATACTCAACTACCTCACTCCTTTATATTTTTCTTTCATATGTACCTGTTGCATAAGTAGAAGAGGAACTTGCTTAGTGAGAATTGTTCGGGATATTATTGGTGGATCTTTAGGAGATATTAAAAATATAGATAATCTTCTATTTTGATGTAGAACTCTTAATATTATATAAATACATATTAATTAATTCCATCTTTTATCAAGTAATAATTATTTAATATAGTAGTCAGGGTATCATATTTAGTGGTATTAGAGCAGTTCCTTCTGTTAAGACCTTGGGTATGGTATTTTCCATGTTTGTAGTCTTTACTAATAAGTAGAGGTGCAAGTTTTTTGTTCTTACATTTTTCTTAGAAAAGAGAAATACAAGATAAGTAGATAAATAAAAGTAAGTGATAACAACAATTACTACTTGTAGTAAGGATAAGTTTTAGCAATAGTTAAAAAAATTCTAAAGAAAACTAAGGAAATTGTTCATTCTTTCAGGAAAGATGGATAACGGACCAAACATTACCAATGAATTATTGAAAAAAATGACAACTATCCTAGAAAATATGAACCGAAAACAAAATGTTGAACCCATGGAAAATCAAGGATTATAAACCTTTTGCAGGAACAATCCATAAAAATTTAAAGTTTTAGGGAGAGAGAGATGATGTATTTGAGAATGAATTTGTTTTTTTTTTTAGGGGATTTAGAGGTGATTATGAGTGAATTTGGAAGTAAAGTTTGTGAGTGATTTGATTGATGTGATAGATAAAAAAATGTTTTAATATATAGAAAATAAAGATTACCATTTTTCCATTTATGTAATAAATAATGTAAATTAGTATTTGTATGAGTTTTAATTATTTTTTATATTTTTATTTAATACTACACTTTAAAGAAATAAATTATCAAAATTAATAAAATTAATTAATTTTTTTTCATAGTTTTGAAAAAAACCTTTACAAAGCATTTGTGAATAGCATTTTATTTCAAATAAAAAAATTAGTATGGAACTCCACCATTGTACAATCCATGTGATTTGAAGAGCAATAATATTTATAAGTGGCAATTAAGTTGGTTTAAAAATTTTGACGTACTAAAATACAAATAAAGTTACTGAAATTCAAACAAGGAAATAGTGTTACCATACAATTATGCGGCTAAATGATCTTAACCCTCTAATTTGTGAAGAATTAAGTTGACATTGAAATTTACTTCTTCCATCTATCGGTTCATATCAAGAGTCAAATTTGATAAATTTTCTTCTATTCGTTGAACACGTCCTTGCATTCTGTTTTGCAAGTCTTGCACCCCATCCCACATTTGATGGAGCATTTCAAAATTTGGGTGAAGGGGAGGTTCTTCCAAATTACCATCAAAGTGGTTGGTTTCGAGAACCGGGTCATCATGCACAAGATTTTATGGTTGTGTTGGCCATTCATCATCATTATTTGCACGATCATGCTGCCAAACACCATTAACATTAACAATATTCAATCTCTTCAAAGAATGTGTCGAAAAATGTTGTTTCTTCCTGATGATTGTATTTGTATTTGGAGAAAAATCTACTCCACTGTATTGCATAATTTGAGTGATCAATATACCATACCGAAGAGGAGTATCACTGGCCTTGCACTTAAGCATGTGTTGCATTATATGATGAGGTCAATTAATGGATATGTTATTTTTAAGCAACCACGTCATTAAAATGTCTTCCTGCAACAATTTAGCAAAATTAGTCATACGTGGTGTTAAAATATGCACTACCACATAATGTAGCAGTCTGTCATTTACGTTAATAAAACTGATAGTCCTAACACGTTCACCATGCTTCTCCGATCTCAGCATGGAAGCCAATGCCATCTCTCGGTCGAATTGGATGTCTTCTGGTATATCTATAAAGCTTATCTTTCGACCTTCATACTTCAGATGGGTAATATTGTACCAATCATCGAGTTTAAGTTTAATTTTCTTTTTGTTAACCTCACTTTATAGGTATCCATTGGCTGAGATCCTCAAGTTTGCATAGAAAACTTTGATGAGATCTGGATAGAATGGGCGATCCATAGCTACAAAGTCCACGAGGCCTTGAAATACCAAGTGATGATGGAAATAAAGACCGGATGTAGTAAACAAATCATAATTCATTATTTTGGGCTCCACAATTCTTCTTATGTAAAATTCATGTGCATAGTGTTCCATCTGGTGATAATCGCTGAAGAAACATCGTTGATCTAAGACATCTACCACTGTATGTCTTTTGGGTGGTGGAGGTTCCATGTCTGTTGTCGAATGTTTATCTTCTCGACTTTTAGGTCTTTTATTTGATGATGATGACGCCATTAAATAATAACTTCAAATTCAAAAAGGCAAGAACAACATAGTCATAAATAAGAAAACAAATGATACCACACTCCAAACATGAAGTACTTAATCATAACAAATTACATCATAATATAGTTCACAAGTGAAATAGTTCATCATAACATGAAACGACATACCATAGTCCATAATGAAGAAGTCTTTTGTAAGACCGACTAAATTTAAATAATTAAATAAATAATTATTTAATAAATTCGGGTGGTGGAAGCCTTTATGGCAATTAATTCTGACGTGTATGATGTGTAAAAGTACTAGCTCAAGTGGTTGAGAGTACTTTATTGTATGATAGGACTTGGGTTCAAGTCCTATGCATGCCATTGTGTGTCGTTTAATTTATTATTATTTTTGATAATACACTTGATCATGTTGAGTGATAATATAACCATAGAATTATATTAGTCACCACGAAACGTGAATTGGTTAAATTGGTTGTGTGCATGTACTTAGTAATTAGGAGGTCATGAGTTCAAACCTTGGTGAACTCAAATTAACTTTCTTTTTGCTAAACATTATTTTGGCATGAAGGTGAAAGGGTGGAAGAAACCCTAGCTAAAGGGGCAGCCAAGGTAGGGCTGGAAAAAATCTAATAATGGCTCTTGAATGGTCATTAACCTTTACTCTAATTAATTTTCGTTTTATTAAGTAAATGGGGTAGTTATTGGGTTGTAATGGTGTGAGAGAAAGGAATTAGAGAAGAAAACAACACTGTATTGTTGTGAGGATAGTGGGCTGCGGATTTTCAGAGCATTGGGGTGGAATTGTAGAGAGATTTAGAGTTTTGGGTGGAGAGTCAAGGGGAGGCCATTGGAGATCATAAGGAATTGCAACAAATTATCTTTGGAGCAAGGATATCTAGGTTAGGGGAGTTCTTATTGATGTTTTGATGATAATTGTATGTATTCGTGATATGCTTGAGTGTGTGGGAATGCCAATTTTATATTTCAGACGCGTTTTGCTTGAGTTTCTGGAAATTTTCCAAAAACCGCCTGGCGGGTCACGTGTGACCCGCCAGGCGACACAAGCTCCAGACCTTGGTTTCTGGGTTTTCTTCATGAACCGCCTGGCCGCGGAGAAGGTGCCGCCAGGCGACACGAAATCGAGGTGACCAGTTTTTGGTTGTTTCAGATATTTGTGTTATGAGTGATTTTGCAATGAGTTTTTATATGTGTGAACGTGAATTTTGATTAGTATAATTGACTGCGGATAATATGTTTATGTTGAATGTATGAATATTGTGTGAAATTGGGATTGGGACTCGCAAGGAAGAGAAGTAGTGAAATAAGGTGAAGTTTAAGTATGAATTAAGGTTTGCTTGCAGGAAAATAATGTTAAATTTGAACACCAACGATTTTTGTATGTAATTGAACCTTAGTTCGCCTCGCCTGGGCGAGCTTAAAACAACCACAAATACACGTTATCTCGCTTAGGCGAGATTCCCTCACCTGGGCGAGTTGCACCATCGCTCAAAGCAACTCCCTTACCTCGCCTAGACGAGGAACCACTTAACCATGTCATTTCACAACGCGACCTCGCTCAGGCGAATGTGTCTTGCTTGAGCGAGACAGAGTCGCTCAAAACACCAATACTTCTCTCGCCTAGGCGAGATATCGCGCTCAAAAGCGTTCAAGTCTCCTCGCGACCTCGCTTAGGCGAGCTGTCCCTCGCCTGAGCGAGACTAAGTCACTCAACACTAAACCAAGGTCGCCTGGGCGAGCAGCGCGATCCCAAATCAGACGTGAGGTTCTGCAACTCTCGCCTAGACGAGATAGACTTGCTTGGGCGAGACTTGTAGAGTTCCCTCACTGTCACACACGAATTTTACCCAAAACAGTGTCAAACCATCCCCAAACGCATACTACAAAACATGCAATCGATACCAATGTATTTGTAATGGCAATTAGAGCCTAGAACCATACTTTTCTCACAAAATTAACAATCACATTGGAACATATAATGATCAATAACCAGAATGGTCAACACCCTCCTCCCACAACACATTACCCACACATGATCATGCATCAAAACTCAAATACCCCTTTTCCCAATCACAATACATCAGGTACGAATTTTTCCCAATCAAACAGGACCCAATTGGAAACTCAAATTCATAACACGGAACAGATTATTGGCATACGTAAAGTATAACTCCCCTAACCTGGATTATTGGATTAAAGTCTGAGATGGGGAATTCTAGATTCGCACTCTCCCTCTTGGTCCAGCCTCTTCTCACACTCTCCAATTCATGCTTCTCACTCCAACAGTCCACCACAATTGCCAAAACCCTGGTTACCCTTCTGCTAGCTTTTCCTTACCCTTTCACCTTCACGCCACATCTAATAATTAGCAAAAATAAAGCATACATAGGACTCGAACCCAAGTCCTCTCACACAAACCAAAGTACTCTCAACCATTTGAGCTAGTACTTTTCCACATCACATTAACAACAATTAATGCCATAAAGGCGTCCTCTACCCGCATTTATTAATTAATTAATTATTTAATTAATTAATTATAATATATAATATAAAATATATATATATATATATATATATATATATATATATATATATATATATATATATATATATATATTCAATATATTCAACGCATGTGCAACAATGCATAACATTGTTACTGCAACAATAGTTGTACGCACTTGTAATTGGCAATGTAAATGTGTAACTATATTAAAGTCCACACCTACAACATCATCAACTACATCGTCGCCATCAAAACATGAGAGTTCTAGTTCTTCTTCCATGTATATTACCTTTAACAAATTTAAACACTATTACATACATATAATACATAGAATCATCAACCATTTAAATTTTATTCTCTTAAAACAATTCGAAATAAGCTAAAATTTATATAATAAAAAGATGTTTCATGATATAATACAATGTACAATAAATATACATACCAATTGCCTCAACAATCAACAAATAACACGTAAAATCAATTACCACAACAATCCATATATAACCGCAACACACAGAGATACTTTCGAAAATGTAAATACATGTTTGAAAACTCTTGAACACTTGAAACAAAGTAATCAGAACAGACTTCTGCAACACTCCCACACCTACACCAAGCAACACATATCAGAATTTTTTTTAAAAACAAAGGCTTAATTAGACTTTTGGTCCCCTACTTTATATGCGGGGTTCATTTTGGTTCCCTAATTTTTTCGAGGTTCAATTTAGTCCCCCAATTTGTTAAAACAATTTAAAATGGTCCCTCCCGTTAGTTTTAGTTAAATGACGTCAGAATAGTGCCACTGTGTCTGTTTGGAACAGGAACGTGGCAAGTTTTGAATACCTTGTCATCAATGTGGTGTAATGAGGTGGCAACGAAGGTTATTTATGGAGATAAAAGTGTTCATTTCCCTAATTTCAGTGCTCTTCTTCGTTTTGTTGGAGTTCATCTTCATTTGGCAAGCTTTATTAATTATGAGTGATGTCTAAGGGCCACTCTTCTTCATCTTGCTCCTGTAACTCGTAGGGTATGCAAAATCCAAGGTTATCTAATCATGGTGGTGTTGTTTTCTCTCACGGTGGAGCACCCATTTGCAACTATGGCGAGGTTGTTGTGTTAAGAACAGCTCGAACTACTAAAAATGGTGGGAAACAATTTTGGGGTTGTCCTAATTACAAGGTTATATCCATCACCCTTTTTCTGTGATTCGTTCATCAATAAGTGTTTGCAACTAACATGAAGGTTGTTTTGTGTTCTGAATGTTGTCAATAATAGAGGGGAAGTGAAGTTTTCATTGGTTGTAATTACTTTAAATGGTGTTCGGAAGATGTTGCTGATGAAAGGGATAACACTATTATAAAGCAAAGAAGGAAGACATTTATTCTGGAGAAAGAACTTAAGGGATCTAAAATGTTTGTTAATGTTTTACTAAGGATAATGGGTTTATTAGTTGTAGTGAACATCATTGTGTTGTCACGATTGATGAAAAGTGTGTGATTAAATCTATATTGGGTGGTGTTGAATCTGTATTGGGGGTATCAGTTTGTGTATTGGGGGTATCGGTTTGTGTTTTTCATTTTATTGACTTGAAATATGTAATTGAAAAGTTGAATTGTTGTATCAGTTAGTTAATTAATGAAAAATTGGTGTTAAAGAAATCTTTGTTTGGTATCGAATACAAGCATTACAAACATTCAATAAAGAGAAATTTCCAGTCATAAGCCAATATTATATAAACACATCATTGTACTTGTTGTTACAACACAAAAGACATCCAATATTGTTTTGGATTTTTGAACTTACAATGTAAAAGATGCAAAATAAAAGTAGACAAAGCATTCTTGACTTAGAAATCTAAAAGCTGCATAATACATCAAAGCCCCAAAATAAATGGTGCGGCATAAAAAAAAGCATAAATAAGCCTCATGGCTTCCACACACGTCCTCTCCTATGCTACAGTTTCTGCCTTCTATTGGGTATGGTTGAGGTTGGACGAGGAATTGGAAGGTGACATGGGTGACTTTCTACAACTGTTTGTGATCCTGCTTGGTGTGCTGTCTATTGTGGTGGTTGTTGTGATGATTGCGGTGGCTGTTGTGATGAATGAGTTGGTTGAGTCATAGGTGTTGGTGGTGGCTATTGTGATGACTGACTTGGTTGAGTCATAGGTGGTGGTGGTGGCATTTCTGATCCCACATTTGTTGTTTGAGTTGACTGAATTGGTGGTGTTGACTGAGTTGGTGGTGCTGGTTGAGTTGGTGGTGCTGGTTCAGTTAGTGGTACTAGTTCAGTTGGTGGTGTTGGTTGAGTTGGTTGGGACAACTTTTTCGATTATGACCAACTTCTTTACATATGTTACATTTTTTAGTCAAGCCATGTTTTGTAATCTGCTTCCCATTCTTGTTCATCTCCTAAGCTTCAAGTCTTCTTTTCTTTTTGGGTTTTCCAGGCAAAATTCGTTTAGGAGGGGTAATACATCTGGAAATTCTGTTTGAATCCATATTTGCTAACTGTTACAAGGGTATATGATGGAATTGTAGGTCTCTTCATAGGTTGAGATTCTGAACCAATGAGGGACAAAATCTTCTTCACTTAAGTTTAGAAACTTAATTGCAGCCACTACATGACACCAAGGTATTCCTTTTAGACTCCATTTCCTACATGTGCAATGTTTGCTGTCTATGTTGACCACAAATTTCTCCCCAGTAAATGATTTGTGCCTAACCTCAAATATCTAATTTGCTGACCAACTATTTATCACAATTCAATACAAGTATAAATCACAAATGAGACAATGGTGACTAAATCAGAATGAGTGTGCAACAAACTACAAGTACCTAGGAATCCAATTTGTGGAATTTGTTGTTTCGTTGTCCAATCTTGTCTTGATTCTTGGACATATTGTGTTTTTGAAGGATTTTGCCTTTGATTTATTCTCAGCCCATCTTTTCATCATATAAAGACGTATTTCCTCCATCATGGACACTATTGGCTTACTCCTTGCTTCTACAATTATATTGTTGAATGCCTCACTCATGTTATTCACGAGTGTGTCACACAAAGGTCTAGGGATGAACTTTGATTTTGACCAAAACCTATTCAAGTGGCACAAATAAATCAGTAATGCTTCACAATCAGCTTCAGCAAAGTTGAGTAAGGTTACCTTGGGGGTATTCCTAACAGATGTTTGAAAGCATCGTTGTTAACTTCTTTAATCTTCTTCATGACTTTCTCCCATTGTTGTGGATATGTGCTATGAGTTGCTTCCCACATTAAAGCTTTTAGATTCTTTCTTGGGAATTTCTTCCTAAACTTTGCATATAAATGCCTCATATAGAACCTTTGGTCAACCCCAGGCAAAAGAGATTGAATGGTAGATAACAAACCCTGCAAAATACAATTAAATCAACTTAGACAGGCCACCAACTATCTCAGCAGTAAAAGGTCATAACAAAAGTGTGGAAAATAGTATACATACCTTTTGTTGGTCTGACATGAACGTGTAGGATGCACAGATATCTGGTCCCCTAAGATCATCAATTAACAACTCCAAAAACCATGTCCATGTGTCCTTATTTTCCACTTCAACAACAACACACGCAATTGGTACCATTTGGTCGTTGGCATCCCTTCCAACAATAGTAAGGAGTTCACCCCCATACTTGTGTTTCAGAAAACAACCATCTAAACCAATAAGAGGGCGACATGAAATCATACTATCTTTGCAGGCTTTTAAACACATGTAGAACCTGTTTAAATATTTTTTCCCTTCATTTCCTTCAACTTTAACCTTTGTTGTAGAACCAGGATTAGAACGAAGAATCTTATGTGCATAATCATAGATTCTATTAAATTGTTCTACAAATGACCCATCAACTTACTCAACCGCTAGTGTTTTTTCTCTACAAGCCATGGACTTTGTCACAGCAATATTCCACTTCATAGTTACTTTATTGTGAATATCAACTGCCCTCAGACTTGGGTTGTCTCTTAATGTGTTTTCCAACCTACTACTTAACCACTTAGCATTTAGATTTTTCACATTGAATCCTCTGTTGCACTTGTGCTTGTCATTAATTCTCTTTAACTTCCATATGTTTGTTTCAGCCATATAAGCACAATAGGCAAACCAAGAACATTTTTCTGTCCCACCCAAACATATCACTCTACATCTACGTTTATCAATTTTTTGAAGTTTTAGCCTTCTTCCAGATTGCACTCTATATGTCCTTATTGCCTCTACAAATGTCTCTTTATCTGGAAAATACGTTCCAACTTCCCACTGGTATTGGGCCATGCTTTTGGACATTTTAAAGGTTCCAAAGTTTGCCTTACATTGGCTGCCACTGGCCAATGAGTCATCACTACTTGGATCATCACTGTACATGTCATCTGATTTCCACACATCATCAGATAACCTCCTATCATGCAAATCAACATGGGCACTGCCATCAAATTCTAAGTCTTCCTCCCATCTTCTTGCCCATTTCCTTCCCACAAATTGTCCTCATAATGGACACTTACATCATGTAGATCTTCCTCACTCATGCTATGATCAGAATCAGTTTCACCTTCATTTTTTCCTCCCCAATCCTTGTTTCTACCTCAGCTCTAGTTTGGAAACCACCTACTGCCTCATGTGCCTCAGCTTTAGTTTCCTCAGCTTCACGTACTACATCAGCTCCAGTTTCCTCAACCCAAATTTGATCCACTTCAGGTTGGACACCAACTTCTGCTTCAATATCATATTTTCCTCAACTTGAGTTCCTGGTTAAACTTCAACATTGACAACAACCTCAATTTCTGGATCCCTTTCAATTTGTGGCTCCACCCTAATGTTATGGTGACTATCAGCGTCATCTTCCAATTCACATGCCATGTCACAACCATTATTATCTTGTTGCATTTCAGCCTCATGAACCACATTATTATCCTGCACATGATTAATGTCATCTCCATCGCCACAACCACTATGACCATCCACCTCAACCTGGACCTCAACATTTCTAGTTCCTGTTTCTGCCACCACCTCTTCAGGGAAGTATTCCAAAAAATTGTCCACAACCTCAGCTTCACAAATTGAGTGACTAACAAACATATGAACTTGCCCACCTTCTAGCAATATTGACCATGTGCATTGCACCCATGTCATCAGACAACATTTTTAAATTGTTCTCCAATACAACTGACTTACTAACTTTATACCACAAATCTTTAATGTTTACATAACCCATTTCCCTAAGTATTCCCATTATTTCAAAATAGCTCCACCTATCTAGGTCACAAGCCAACATGGACGTTAACCCATTACTATAACTCAATGTTTCATTCGTTTCAAAGTATCCCCCATGGTGGACCACCACCTCAAATCTATCATCACACATCCCAACCTATAAAAAAACATAAACCAAGTTAAAAGTTACAATATATATTACAACCCATATCCCAAAAAAGTTAAAAGGGGACCACAACCCACTGACCACAAACCAACGGGACCACAACCCACACACCATTACAAACACACACAGACAACATAACACATAAAAAATAATACCAATGCCACAATTTCAAGACTATATAAGTAAAATGCGACATTCAATACATTAAAAAACCAAAAAACATACCTTCGATTTCGTGCCACTACAAACAAAGCGACGACCCTATGCCACACCGAAGGAGAGCCCGAATCCTTCCTCTTCGAATTGTTATTTATTGATTGATTTTTGCTTCTTCCTCAAACCCTAATTTCTTCAACCGTTATCCCCAATTTCTTCCTCGAACCCTAATTGTTTTCTTTCTTCCTCGAACCATAATTTCTTTCAAAACCCTCGAACCCTAATTTCTTTCAAAACCCAATTAACACTGTTTTTCATTTCTCGTTGTTTACTATCCACATAATCTGATGTCCCTACCTTGCCACGTCATTTTGAATTGCCACAGTATCACATCATATCACTTTGTCGTTAACTTATTTAACGCGTTAGCGTCGAGGACTAAATTGAACCTCCTACACAAACTAGGGGACTAAATTAAATCCCAAAAAAATTAGAAGACCAAAATGAACCTAGCATATAAATTAGAGGACCAAAACTCTAATTAAGCCAAAAAAAAGCCCCCTCCTACACGAACCAAAAAATACCCTACTATGCCAAATCTTCACACTTCACACTAAACACATGATGATTTACACGAAACCAAGGTCTCAAATCCACGAACTTGCAAGTTGAGCACCACCACAGCTCGAACTAAACACCAATGCCACAAAACCTACACCAACAAACACAAATCACAAACTCCAATTCAGAAAAAATGTTTCCTCCAGGATCTATCAACTAACCTCCACCACCTCTACTGCTTGACAATGACGCACCACCTACAGCAAGCATGACCCACATTTATTCAACACCCCATGTACTCAGTTGCACCACCTACAAGTAAAGGTTCAACTCAAGTCAGAAACAATTCTCCAGAACGTCCTCAACCCATAAACTCGTGCGAGACCACCTCCTGAAGCCCACTACACGGTCGTCATACAACACCTGCAAAAAAAAAAACAAAGTTTAACATTCATACACCAAGCTAAGAACTAAATCTCTATGAGTGGGAAGCAAGTTATGCGAATAGAGAAAATTCACGAGTAAGGATCGGATCCGCAAAGAAGGGATTGAATCCCACTCTCCCGATTCCACACATGGTACCACAGAAGATGAGATTTGTTCCAAAGAAGAGGGGCTTAAATCTACGCATTTGGGATCGGTTCCAAGCTTCAACGGATTAATCCACTACACTAAAATACAATTTGGGATCGATTCCAAGCTTACACATATTGATCCAATGCACCAAAATATCCCAGATTTGTTCTAGACAACATGGGATCGGATCCAAACACCTGTGGATCGATCTTGAAGTGGATTGTCACTGCACCGTGAAGAAATGATAAAACAGCCCTTCATTCATGATTCAAACTCCATTATTTACGACTATAATATTCTCCATTACCATGCACAATGGCTATTCACCATATGCACCATCCACACATACATATGTGGAGAAATCAACAAAAAAAAAACTCACCTAAAATGCCATAAGCACCAGATGACCCTCTTCGCCTACACCAAAAACCAACATTGGCTTCTCCCCCTCTTCCAACTTATACAATGCACCAACCACATACATTAGCCTTCTAACTTACTAAATTCTTATTTAATGCATGCTTTAGTCAAAAGAAATGAAAATAGCTTGTGTAGTCACTTTGTGTGTCAGGAATCTTGTTGCTTTTCTCTGACGAAATCTTACACAGTGTCGCACAGTCTCACCACTGAACCTGAACAATGTAGGCACTACATTGCTACATGCAACATGTGAAAAAAAATGTGATAAGGGGTAGAAGCGTCTTTTGCTACAACAATCCTTCAAATCTCCCCTGAACACGCAAGATAAAAAAATCCAACCATCCTCCAAATCATTGCAACCCCTCGCCCTTATTTCATCCAAAATGAACGTGTTTTTAACCCGGTAATCCATCATCTGATTTCCTTTCAAATAGGAAATCATATCAAGTGAACAAGCCTTAATCTTAAGGGTGCTCAATCATGGATAGAAGAAATTGAGAAAAATTTCATCACAATGACGTGTGCTGATGCAAATAAAGTCACATTTGCTACATTTATGCTCGTTGAAGAAGCTGAAAATTGGTGGAGATTTACAAAACAACATTTGGAGGATGAAAGGAGACAAATTACTTGGGAAGTCTTCAAACAAAAGTTTCTGGAAAAATATTTTCCAAAGGATCTTCGAAGGAGGAAGAAAGTTGAATTCCTTAATCTTCATCAAGGAACCATGTCTGTAGGAGAATATGCAACAAGGTTTGATGAGTTGTCAAAATTTTGTCCTTACTTTCATGATAGAGTTGATGAACATTCCCGTTTTTCCCAATTTGAAAGTGGACTAAGACTTGATATTGAACAAGTAGTTGGTTATTTAGAGATTTCTTTCTTTCCTACTCTTGTAAACCGTTGTAGGATTTATTAGGATGATACTAAAGCAAGGCAAACTTAGTGGAGGCAAAGAAGGCCTTTGAGGCACAAAATAAATTATTTCAATAATAAAAAACCTACCAATGTCCATCTCATGCTTCTGGAATTCTTCAAGACAAAAATATTCCTCTCCTGCCAATAATCCAGGCATAACCAACCCTATCAAATGTTTCCATTATGGAGGACCTCATATGTCAAGGAACTACACCACAAAGACTGTAACTTGCTTCAGTTGTGGGAAGTTGGGTCATTATCGTAATGAATGCAAAGAGTTAATTAAGGAAAAATGGAATGAGGGAAGTAACAATGGAGGAAAGAATCAACTTGGAAGACCAAAGACAACCAAAATAGTCTTCACGATGAATGGTACTAAAATTGTTCAATATGAAGATCTAATCCAAGGTAAATGCATCATAAATGGTCACCTCATTAATGTACGATATGATTCAGGTGCTAGTCATTCTTTCATATCAAATGAATGTATCAAACATTTAAAGTTACCTATCTCTTTATTGCCACATGATTTAATTGTATCTACTCCTACCAACGTTCCAGTCACCACTTCACTTACATGCACAAATTGTCATATTTCTATAAGGAATAGAAAAATTTTCTATAAATCTTATATGTCTACCCTTGTCTCATTTGGATATTGTTCTTGGAATGGACAGGTTATCTTCCAACCATCTTCTTCTAAATTGTCACGATAAGAATTTAATTTTTTAATCACACATAGTTGAAGATTTTGACTCAAAAGGATTAAAAGAGAGTACTAATAACTACAATGAAATCCCAAAAGGATCTCAAGTATACATGATCTTAACTTCTTTAAAAGTCAAGGAAATTCCAAACATTAATAAGTTTCTTGTTGTTTGTGGGTATCTTGATATTTTCCCTGAGGATGTTCCTGGATTACCTTCACAAAGAGAAATAGAATTGGCTATAGACTTGGTACCAGGATCAAGACCTGTGTTTGTAGCCCCTTACAAGATGTCACCTCTAGAGTTAGCAGAGTTGAAAAAATAAATAGAGGAACTGTTGGACAAACAATTCATCAGACCTAGTGCTTCTCCTTGGGGTGCGCTAGTATTGTTAGTCAAGAAGAAGGATGGCATTATGAGGTTGTGTGTGGATTATCGTCAACTTAACTAAATCACCATTAAGAAAAAATACCTTCTACTAAGAATTGATGATTTTATGGATCAATTGAGAGGAGCTATGGTATATTCCAAAATTGACTTAAAATCTGGCTATTATCAAATTCGAGTCAAGGCGGAAGATATTCAAAAGACAACACTTAGGACAAAATACGGTCATTATGAGTACTTGGTAATGCCTTTTGGTGTGACCAATGCTCCTACCATTTTCATGGATTATATGAACTGTATTTTTCATGAATTTTTGGATAAATTTGTGGTTGTTTTCATTGATGACATTTTAATTTATTCCAAAAATCATGAAGAACATGAGAGACATTTGAGGATTGTGTTACAAATTCTCAAAGAGAGGCAATTGTATTGAAAATGGTCAAAGTGTGAATTCTGGTTGAAAGAAGTTCAATTTTTGGGACATGTGATATCACAAAGTGGCATTGTAGTTGACCCCTCAAAGGTTCAAGCAGTATTGCTTTGGGAACAACCAAAGAATATCACAGAAATACGTAGTTTCTTAGGATTGGCAGGCTACTATAGAAAATTCATCGAAGGATTTTATAAATTAGCATTGCCTTTGACTAAATTAACATGTAAGGGATAACCTTTCTAATAGAATGAAACATGTGAGTTTAGTTTTCAAGAGTTGAAGAAACAATTAACATCTGCATCTGTTTTAATCCTTCTTGACCTTGCAAAAATTTTGAGGTATATTGTGATGCATGTGGACAAGGATTAGGATCTGTGTTGATGCAAGAAAGAAAAGTTGCAACTTATGCTTTAAGACAACTCGAGCAACATGAGCTTAATTATCCTACACATGATTTGGAATTAGTTGTAGTGGTGTTTGCATTGAAAATATGTAGACATTACTTGTATGGAGCAAGGTTTGAAGTTTTCAGTGACCACAAAAGTTTGAAATACCTTTTTGATCAAAAAGAGTTAAACATGAGACAACGTAGATGGATGAAATTTCTTAAGAATTACGACTTTAAGCTGCAATATCACCCTAGAAAAACAAATGTTATTATCGATGTTTTTAGCCGAAAGTCTATACATGCATCTACGATAATGGTGAAGGAATTGGATATGATAGAATCATTCAAAGTCTTGAACTTAGTTGTAAAGCTTAGACCCAATAGCATATGCTTAGGAACATTAAAAATTTCAAGTGGATTCTTAGAAGAAATAAAAGGAACTTTGGAAAGAGATCAATTCTTGTAAGGGAATTTGTTAGCGAAAATAGAAGGAAAGGAATCTGAATGTCACAAGGATTCAAATGCAATCATCAAGTTTAGAGATAGAATTTGCATACATGCAATAGAAGAGTTGAGAAAACCGATAATGGAGGAAGCCCATAAGTGTAGCTTAAGTATTCATCTGGGTGCTACAAAGATGTATTAAGACTTGAAGAAAATGTTTTGGTGGTCTAAAATGAAGAAAGCAGTGGTGGAGTTTGTCGCACCCTATCTAGTTTGTCAAAAAATAAAAGTTGAAAATGGAAAGCCTTATAAGGAACTATAATCCTTAGATGTTCCAAAATGGAAATGGGAAAGCATATCTATGGATTTTGTGACAGGTTTACCAAAGATTGTGTCTGGTCATGATGCAATTTGGGTCATTGTGGATAGATTAACAAAATCTGCTCACTTTCTACCTATTAACATTAGATTTTCCTTTGAAAAGTTGGTTCATTTGTACATAAGATAAATTATCAAGCTACATGGAGTACCTTCTAGTATAATTTCTGATAGACACCCTCGTTTCACCTCTAGATTTTAGGATAGCTTACAAAAAGCCTTGGGAACAAAAGTTAAGCTTAGTTTAGCTTATCACCTTCAAACTGACGGACAAACAAAAAGGACTATCCATTCTTTATAAGACTTGTTGAGAGCTTGTGTTTTAGAACAAACTGAATGTTGGGATCAATTTATACCACTTATAGAGTTCACTTATGACAGCAGTTTCCATTCAAGCATAGGAATGGATCCATGTGAGGCTCTATATGGGAGAAGATGTAGAACCCCGTTATGTTGGTATGAGAATGGAAATTCCTTAGTTTTGGGTCTAGAGATAATTCAACAAGAAACTAATAAGATAAAAATGATCAGGGAAAAGATGAAAACTTCTCAAGATAGGCAGAAGGGTTATTATGACAAATGACGGAAATCCCTTGAGTTTGAAAAAGGAGATCATGTTTTCTTGAAAGTTACACCTGTAACTGGGGTTGGTAGAGCTCTCAAATCTAGAAAACTTACACCCAAATTCATCAGTCCTTATCAAATCCTTAAAAGAATTGGTTCTGTCGCATACCAAATTGCTTTACCTCCAAACCTTTCGAAACTTCACAATGTTTTTCATGTGTCTCAACTTCATAAATATATTCATGACCTTCTTCATGTGATAGAACCTGATATAGTACAAATACGAGAAAACCTTACTTATGATATCCTTCCTGTAAGGATTGGAGATCGAAGAATTAAACAACTTCAAGAAAAGAACATAACTTTGGTAAAGGTATTGTGGAGTGAGCAAGATGACGGTGATGCAACTTGGGAATTAGAAAGTAATATGAGAGCTTTGTATCCCCATCTTTTCACAACCACGTGAATTTCGAGGACAAAATTCCTAAAAGGAATGGAGAAATGTAGCATCCATTCTTTTAAATACAATAGTTAGAAGAAAACAAAACTAATAATGTATATATATATATATATATATATATTAAAAAATAATAATTAAAATATTATTAAATAGGTGTGTGTATTAAAAGAAAAAAAAATGAAAAATCTTCCAAGGAGATAAAAAGATAAGGAGAGAAGATAAGAAGAAGAAAAAAAGAAAAAAAAGAGAAGATAAGTTAAGGAGATAAACATTATCTCTTCATTAATGGAAGTAATGATGATTATGTCTTATATATGAAATGAGAGAAGAAGTTACGTGAGGAAGAAAGGAGAAGGAGAAAGTTTAGAGCAAAAGATTCGAAGAGATTGTAGTCCTCGTCAAATATTATTAGTGTGTCTTTCAATCAAATAAGGTAAGAGGAGTGAGGTTAAACTCTTTTAATATTAATCTTGATAAACTCATGGGTGTTATATTAATATTTTTTTTGAATAATATATTATTCTATATATTTCCATTTAACTTATTTTAGTTTATTATCCTCTCATATTTATTTAATTTATCTCCAGTTATGCATTGTCCTATTTATTTATTTTATTTTATTTATCTCCCGTTATGCACTAATCTTGTTTATTATATTTTTTTATTATATTTATTTATAACATTCTAATCCTTATCTAGTTATTTATTCAAAAAAGTAAAAGTAAATATTATTTATGTGGACCACAATGGGGTCTAAGGAAGTGTTACTAAGATTGATATTTAAGGATTCTTGACATTTCATGCACACATATAATTATAACACCATGCCACATGTTCATATATGCACACAAAATATATGACATTAATGGCATCATAGGACTCGAACCCGTGTCCTCTCAACACCACTCCACACACTCAACCACTTGAATTACCATTACTCCTTGTCATAACTCTCTGCATTAATTAACTTAGAGATCCTTTTACTCACATTTATATCAAATAAATATATTTATTTATTTAATTTTTTTCCCGAATCTTATTGTAGGAGGTCCTTGTCCAAGGTAGGATAATGGATTTAGATGATAATCTATTAACCTTGTGTGTGGTATGGTGTAACCCATTGGCAATGATTCTATAGAGTAGTATCAGCCATCACAAGTACAAGTTTCTAGTGAATCCGGTTTCATTACATTTATCTGGATAATTGAGTCAATGTCTCTTCTATCTTGGTATTACATGTTGTTTGTGTTTAAAGTGACTTGATTATTATTTGCTCATTTTATTTTCACTAGTTTACACTTCTCCTTGTGTCTTTATTTTCTTGTTTGTCTTTTTCTTTTGTTATGATTATCATTACTTGGTGTGAGCAGATGAAGAGACTTCTGTTGATCCTGATCAAGTAGAAGGAAATGTTGTTGTTTAGAATAGATGTTATAGATCAATCCTTTCTCTCAGTATCCTTTTGAAAACTTTTTTCTTCAGTTCATAGTTTTTCTTTTGGTTGTTTTGTGCCTTTAGATATCATGTATACCTAGTATATTTTGGATGATAGTAATAGTTGTTTTATTATAATCTTTCTTGTTACTCGTTTATATTAAATTATGTAATAATTTATGTAATAGTCTCTATTAAATGTGATGTTATACAACAAACTTTCAAGCAAAAGGATAAACAACTCTAATATCTTTTGAATCTAAATTAGTTGGCTATACAATAATTCCATTGCTAAAAACTATGAGAAACATTAAACTTTGTATCTTAAGAAATCTTCAAATACTTTCTTCATCTTCCTCTAAAAATTCTAAAGAACTATGAGGAAAAACTTGACAAATTAAGAAAAAACCACATTTAAGCTAAAATCTTCTAACACCTAGAATCCATACATGTTCAATAACATACATAACTTCAATAATACGAACATAAATAGAATTTTGAACACTTAATTAAAAAAAAATAGTTACCAATATAATCTCCTACTACCTCTATAAATCCCAACATATATACAATAACATCAAGATAATTATCGACCAGGGACGACTCAATGGTTTGGGAGGCCTAAAGCAAACATAAAAATTGAGGTCTTTTATTTAAAATTTATTTTTTGAGTTTTTTTTATGCAAAATTATTTATTAAATTGTCATAATTAATTTCATTTAACATTTCTCTCTCAATAGATAATAGGGCAATCTATTTAATCTTTCTTGAGATATTATTGATCCTAAATAAGTTTTTATTATCTTTACCTTGAAAAACTTCTATCGATTGAAGCAATTGACACAAGAAATATTAACATTATTCTATAAGTTATATATGCATTTGAAAAAAAAATTATTTTTATATAATTAAGAATATAAATTGGTTTATCATTTTCTAAACTTATAATTTCCGAAAAAGATATTTAATTCTGAAAATAAATCAAATACATCAATATCTAACAAATTATCATGTTTTAAAGATTTTTCAAATTTGAAGCATTTTTTCTTTCAAAAATGTATAATCTAGTGACTTTAACTTTTAACACTAAATAAAAAATAAAAAAATATCTTCATATATTTTAAATTGTTCAAATTTATTAATAGTTCCTATTTGTAATGCAATTTATTCAAATTTAACTTCATTATAACTTTTATATAAAAATTAAATTTGGTTCCAAATTCGAAAGAGACAAAATTGTTCAATTTTAAATAAAATTGAAAATAACAAAAATATTAAATATAAGGACTAAATTTAATATAAAATTTTGATTTTGATACGTGACACACTACTGGATTGACACATAAATATTTAAAAAAATTAAAAAAAATTAAATACAAAAATAAAATTAAGTTTAAAATTTAAAGAAAATAAAAAAAAAATATTTTAACCTTTAATAAATTAATCACACAAAAGAAAAAAGTTTCAAACTAATTGGTAAAACCCCTACAAGATAATCTGAAACCAATTTATTAGTAACTCAGTTTACACTCATTGAAATAAAAAGATCCATTTTATCCCATCGACAAAAATAATTACATCACATCATCACATGGTTAGAGAGAGAAAGCATTAATTGGATGGTAACTATTATGAGACTATTGCAGATTCCCCCACTCCTTTCCCTCCGTCCATAAGTACCCCTTTCCTCTGCCGCCGCGCATTCCCTACAAACTCCACACAACCAAAAGATTTGGTCCAAAACACCTTTCACTCTTTCTCTCTCTCTCAGCCATGGCCGCAACAGTTCCACTATGCATTGCCTCGTTGGTTACTCTTTTCGTTGCCACCAGTGCCAGAATTCCCGGTGTCTACACCGGTGGTGCATGGCAGGGTGCCCACGCTACTTTCTACGGTGGAAGCGATGCCTCTGGAACAATGGGTATTTACACAAATAAACCCTCACTCTTCAACCATCAACTTCCTGTTCCTCTTTTTAAAACCTTAATCTGCCCATTTCTTTCATCCCATGATGTCCGGTTCCCCTGTTCTTCATAATGTACACCACTGGCGTTCCTTGTTCCACCTCTGCAACCTTAAAAATCTCACCTCTCTCCTCTATACACTGTTCTAATTTCTTTAAACTCACATTTCATTTGTTTTATTTTGGAACACTATTTCATGCACTGTGGATTTTGTTGTATAATCTCACATTAAAAGTGGGTAAGCAAAATCATTCCTGTCTGAAATCTCTTAAATTACCTCAAATAGAGACACCTTTCATTTTATTACATTTTTTTACTATTTTTTCTCTCTTCACCTTTACCTTCCTTATTCTCACCCTTAATGGAGAATTTAGTTAAGTTGTATGCATGCATTGAAAAATGATGTTGGTAGCCCCTTCCAAAGATTATGCATAACCAGTAATTCTAAAATACAAATTTTACTTTATGACAATCGTGAGCCAAAAAAAAACGTGTAAAATACTACATCTTGATCTACCACTACAGAATAATTATTTATGTATTTTATTTGTTTATGTTTTTCAGGTGGGGCATGTGGGTACGGGAACCTATACAGCCAAGGGTATGGGGTGAACACTGCAGCATTGAGCACGGCATTGTTCAACAGTGGGTTGAGTTGCGGCGCGTGTTTCGAGATAAAGTGCGACCAGGATCCACGGTGGTGCAACCCTGGGAGGCCTTCCATCGTCATCACCGCCACCAACTTCTGCCCTCCCAACTTCGCCCTTCCCAGCGACAATGGCGGCTGGTGCAACCCTCCGCGCCCCCACTTCGACCTCGCCATGCCCATGTTCCTCAAGATCGCCCAGTACCATGCCGGAATTGTTCCCGTAAGCTACCGCCGGTGAGATTTTTACCCCGTTAAATGTGTGCCTTGGTAACTTTTGTTTAAGAAAACATAGCACAGCTGGAAAATGGTAAAGTTCATAAAACACTAGGTGTAATTAGTTATTTTACAGATCAGCATTTTTTAAGTTTTTTCTTTTACGTTTTATTTTTATAGAAAAGTTATGTATTTATTTTAGTATATCAAATGTTTAACAAAATAACGATGAATCTTTATAAAATATTTTATCACATTATTTTTTATAAAATGATGCTTATTTTATTTATATTATTATAATTATGATAGATGTAAAACGATAATAGCAAAGTTTTTAATTGTCGAGTGTTTAATTTATTTTAAAATGTTTAATTTTCACAAAACTATTTTGCAAGTTTTTTTCATGAAGCAAAACTTAAGAAACAAACAATTAATTTTTCTGCAAAACTATATAGAAGATGGGGTAAATATTTGTTTTGTTCATTGTTCTTATTATTTATTTCGAAGAGGGTATTGTCGTAATTTGATGCTTATTCCATTGTGGAAACCGAGGAATCATGTGTTTTGGCCAGTTCCAAAACAACCCTCATAAGATGAGGAAGACATTTTTGCTTTATGATTCATTGTTCTCTTCCATCATGATTTTATTTACAAACATGAAAAAACCATATCAAAATATAATCTGCAGCTACATCCACTCTTGTTTGCATTGCACACAAATATTTTTATTTTTATTAAGATTTATGAAAATTTAATGGTCTCATATTTGACTTTATAATTCTCTGATGAAGTATTAATCAAACTTTTTACACAATAAATACAAGTGTATTATAAAAGGCACAAAGCCTTGTTCTGTGGTGATTTTGTTGGGTCACAGTCATACACACCACCCTGACACGTTCTTTCCAAAAGAAAACTGCATTTTGGGGCTCCGTAAAATATTAAATTACCAAAATATCCGGGTCAAACTTAGAAGTTTTAACCGGGACCATGACCATGACCACTTTTTAATAATTTATCTTTATTTTCCATATTCTTGTTTTTTCATCTTCCAACTCATTATGTTTAAACATAAAATATGTTTTGAGATTGATTATTAAAATAAGAAGTTTATAAAAAATGAGCATATTAGTAAATAATAATCATATTTTATTTGGTACAGGGTTGCATGTAGAAAGGCTGGTGGAATTAGATTCACGATCAACGGCTTTCGTTACTTCAACCTGGTTTTGATCTCCAACGTGGCGGGTGCAGGGGATATCGTGCGCGTGAGCGTGAAAGGAAGCAAAAGTGCGTGGAACAGCATGAGCCGAAACTGGGGGCAAAATTGGCAATCCAATGCCAATTTAGTGGGCCAGGCCCTTTCCTTTAGAGTCACGGGCAGTGACAGACGCACGTCAACCTCGTGGAACGTGGCGCCTTCTCATTGGCAGTTTGGTCAGACCTTCACGGGCAAGAATTTTCGCATCTGAAACAAAAATTTAAACATAAATGTCTGTTTTCGTAGCTTTCGTTTTTTTTTATTTAATTTTTTTTATCTAAAATGTGAGATGATTTTAGTTCTGGTCTTTTGGATTTAAAAACGCGTCTTAATCCCTTGAAGTTAAAAAATATAATTCTGATTTTTAAATGAGAAAATTTAGACATTAAAATCACTTTTTAAAATTAGAATTTGAAAGTATATCTTTTTAATTTCAAGGGATTAAAAAGGTTTTCTTTTCAAGTTAGAAAACCAATATTAGAATTATCTTGAATTTCTAGACTAAAACTATAACTAAGTTTTATTTGACTTTGGTTTAGTTTTTCCCCCTTCAATTTTCCTTTATTTTCCCGGGAAATTTTGAAGGTGTGTTGGGTAAAGTGTGTGGGGACAAAAGGTAAGAGAAGGGTAGATAAGTTAAAGTGATGGTGGGTATGGTTTGGTTTTTGGAAGGTGAATTTGTGTGTGATGTTATTAATTAGTAGTGAAGTGTAATTGGGTGTTGCTGGCATATTTATTACCCAGCAATGCTTTTTGACTTAGTGGGGCTGAGGAGGCTGCAAAGTTCATGTAGCCCGCATCTCCTTTATGTAATATGTTTCAGTTATAATGTATGTCTCTTTCTTTAAATTGCATCAATTATGTTTCATTTATATGTTTGTTCCTTACTTGCACTTTATGTTCTAGTACTAGTTTCATGACGTTTTAATGCTCTTCAATCAAAGCTTGAATAAATTCAATTCAACTGACAATATAAAGAACCATTAGATCTTGAGTTGAGTAAATTCTATTAAGTAAAAGTTGAGATTGTACTTATGATGAAAAATAGTGTAGGTCTTTCCATTTTGAAAGGGTTAACTTATGTTAATTTAGTAAGAACGTAAAAGAAATTCAATGAATATTTTCTTCCTTGTAAAATTGTATATTTATAAAATTTTTTGGACTTAATGTGAAAAAATGTTAAAAGTAAATAAAAACAATACGATGTTTCACTCGATATTCATTATTTAACATAGGATTAAATATGTTTTTGTCCTTAAACTTTTAGTGAAAATTGGAATTGGTATCTTTTAAAAATTTTGAATTAATTTAGTCTTTGAATTTTGTAAATGCATGGATTTAATCATTTTAACCAAATTTTATTAAGTTTATTTGATGTTTTAAATATATTTTATTATAATATTTAGTTTGTTTACATCGTTTGACCATATTCGAAACAATGTTAGCTGAAAAACGCATTTGAAACCTCAAATATATAAAAATTTGGTTTAAAGGATTAAATCTATAGATTTTAAATGTAAGGACTAAATTGGTTCAAGGTTTTTAAGAGAAACTAATTCTAATTTTTACTAAAAGTTAAAAGACCAAAAACATATTTAATCCTTTTAATTTATTATCATCATATATGTGTGAGTAATTGAATTATATAATTTTATCTGTTTTTATTGGGTTTGATAGTTCCACATCTCGTTTAGGAGTTGTTGTCAAAGGTGATTTAAATATTCTTTCATCTTTCCATGTTTCGAATCGTCTTTTAAGAATAAAATTGTGATGAAACATTGGTCTTCAAAGTAGATAATACATCAAAGTAGATAATACATCGAATTCTTATCAATATCTCCTTATGGACTTTATCATCGAACATGGGATCAAAACACTATAGGGGTGGCAAAACGGGCTAGTTCGGCCCATTTCGACTTGTCCCACCCTTGGCTCGCCAATAAAAGACCGGCTTGGATTAACCCTCCACTAAAAAATGGGCTAGAAATTGCAACCCACCTCGCCTTAGACGAGTTGGCCCACGATTTTTTTTTTAATTATTTTAAATTTTTATTTATGAAATTTGTTTATATATATATATATATATATATATATATATATATATATATATATATATTTATATATATATATATATAATATATTTTATTATATAAATATTTTTTAACCTTTTAATAGATCAATTAATATTTTTAATTGGATAAATTAAAATAATTATTATATTTACATGTTAAATTACTCTATTATAATTATTAATTGGAACTTAATCGGTAAATGTTAATTATTTAAATTATAATAATATTGCATATTTATATTTATACAAAAATATAATATAGAAAATTTAATTTTTTTAATTAATTTTAATTTTTAAAAATTGAAAAATTAAAAAAATTAAAAATTGATCAATGGACCAGAGGAATAGGGGCGAACTGACTCGTCTTTGGTCCACCAATTTAATGGACTAGGCGAGTTGAACAGTTGACGGGTTGAAAATTCAAACCCAACCCGTCCTTTTCTTGACGGTCTGGCGGATTGGCGGGTTGGCCCGACGAGTTAGACCAACTTTGATGCTCCTATAACATTGTCAAATTTTGTTGATGTTATATTATTTAATTATATATATTATTGTATTGTTTATCTAGATATTACTATATTCTAGTAATACACAGGTTTAGGAAGATCAATAATAAAAGATCTTCTACATTTTATATATATTTTTAAAATGTTTCTTCATACAATAATATTATGTATTTCATGTCATAATCTTTCAAAATAAATTTATTTATTTCTATCTTTCTTAAAAATTTATTCGTATCTTTCACAATAAATTTATAAATATTTTAGCAATTATTATTTTTAAATATTTTATATGTAAAACTTTACAAAATGACATTTGCTTATTAGTGATCATGATGGTATATCCTAATCGTTTGTGTGATGTTTCTATGTGTAGATAGAGCATTCTGTTGAGTTAAAGACATTTTGATATTTTTAGAGTTGTTTAGGTTTTCTTTTATAAGAGAGGGAAGTTAATTTTAGTTTTTGCATGTCTAAGATTTGTTAATTAATGCTATGAACTGTGAATGTGGTGTTTTAAGCTGTGAATATGTATTTTCTTGCTTTGTGTTGATGAATTGCAAGTGTAACTGTAAAGTGGTAAATTAATTTGTATATGTGAGTGCCTGATTTGATTTTAAATTTGTGTAGTATGCAAAATTCTTTATGACTTGTTTTTGGATTGGTGAAATGTTGTGAATTAATAAATGTGTTGTTGGGAATACCCCTTTGAGAGTAAATTGGGGAATTTCACGTTAGTTGAGCCAAAACAATACAAGTTTTGTGATAATTGAAGTGTTTGGACAGTAGGACTTAGCTTAAGGAGTGTTGAATCACTCAAATCAAACTTAAAAGGAGAAGTAGAAATTTTCTAACAGGGTCGGGCCGGGCGCCATTGAGATAGTGGCTCCTTTGAGTTGGCAGTTGTTGGGCAATAGTTTTCCTTCTAGGCGACTCCAAAGTCAGAGAGTTCACTGGCTTGGTGTCGCTGGGAACCAATTAGGACCATCAGGCGCCAAAAAATCATATAAATACTGGTAGTTCCAGGGTTCCTCTCGCTGGGCGACTATGGACTTGCTATGCGCCTAGGCTGGCGCCGAGCGCCACATTATTGGTACTAGGCGCCACCCGGTTTTTCTTGTTTGTGTCATATTGGGAAAAATGGGATTCCCATTTTGTTAACCGTTAGGTTGAGCTAAAATTTTGACAGTAGATCCTAGACACATGAATTGTTGCTTTGACTGGTGGGATCTTTGATTAGAGGTCTTTAGTTAGAAAAGTTAGTTTCTTATGTTTGTCCTCTTTTAGGTTTCCCTTTTTAGAAAAACACTTCTTATTTGTGGTTTTGGTTTGACTTGGAATAAAAGAAGGTATATAATAGTTTATGGAATTGTTGATGGATTCATTGATGCATATGCATGTATATAATGATGTATGAAAATATGATGATGATGATGATGATGGACTTGTTAACGATTATGAGCATGTATGGAAACGATTATGAGCATGTATGGAAAATATATGATGATTGTAATTGATCACGAATATGATGTTTGGTATTTGGATGTTGTATCTTAAGAGATAAACGCATAATATATTGTCTTGCCTGTGTTATGGTGGCGTCTTCTCTCTAAGGAGAGCACTATGCTAATCTTTCCTCATTTACAATTTTATATGATATTGTTATTGTTTGAATTTTATTAAAAAAGCCAAAGATAATACTATGTTTTCCATGGATGATTAAGTCACTCTCAAGTAAGCTTGAAAAATTTATGGGTGAAAATTTCTTATGTTGGTAAAAATAGATGAATTTTTGGCTCACTGGAATATGATTATTTTTTTGTGATTTCTAAAGCTACGGATTCTTCTATTATATTAAGTGATACTTCAACATCTCCTGCTACGAAACATGATGCTTCCGATAAAGATATTTTATGTCATGAACATATTTTAAGTGCTTTGTCGGATAACATTTATAAAATATTTTGTCATACAAAAACTGCTATTGAGTTATAGAAAACATTTGAACTGAAATATGTATACGTAGAAAAAGGTTTATCTAAATATTCTTACGAACAAAATAAATGAATTTCAAATGGTTGAAATTAAAACTATTTTTTATTAGATCCATGAGTTTGAAAATATTGTTTTTGACATCATGCTTGTGGTTCTTTTGATCTCAAAGTTGTCTCCATGGTCTGATTGTGGTCAAAATTTATAACATAGCCTAAAAATTTTGTCTTTTGATGATTTGTTTGTGTATCTTTGTATTGAGGAAAGAATCAAAAAACCTATATTGTTGAGAACTCTAATAAGTATGAGATATGAAGGTACAAACACTGCCATCATGGTCAAAAGACAAATAGCTGAAGATGGACAATTATATGATTATGCCATTGAGTTTGTGAGAATGTTTCAGCAAGAGTACATTTTTAAACTCCAGAACAGAAACATTGTGATTGGTGTGAAAAATGATTTGGCAAAGTTGCAACTTACATCCCCTATGTGCACTAGCAAGGGTGAGAAGACACCACTTAGTAGACGTTAAAATTATATGTTTTTGTGGTTGAGAGATATGGTGATATACTCTAACACTGATTAATTATGTGTTTGACATCGTAACTATGTTAAAATATGATAAATAGAACTTTGGAAATTATAGTTCTGCTTCAAGTTGCATAAGGTGAGTCAAATTTGAAAATCTTATTAACACAAACTCTTTTAATGTTCGTGCTTCTTGCAAACTTTTCATGCTTCCACCCCAACACTATTGGGAAAAGGAAAATGAGATTTTGAAAAAACATTTGTTAGAAAATAAAAGAAGCGGGTGGAGAATTTTAGCGTGGGGACATGCAATGATTTAGGTGGTAGTAGGGAATATGTTCAAGAGCATGACCAAGAAGTGCTGCGGTTGAAATTTGTAAAGATTTAATGTGTAGAAGTGCTAAGTATTATAATTAGCGGACGAAATTATATCGGTTTCTATCACAATTTTTTTAATATATTAAAATAGATTTTTTTAATTTTATTTGTTAAGAGTAAAATGAAAAAAAACATTTAATTACAAATTTTGATAAATAGTTTTGCAATTTAATGTATTATTTAATTTTACAACTGATTTAACAGTGAACTTTGAAAGAGTTATTGTGTGTTTGTATATATTTAGAGGTCAATTATTTAAATAATAATTTTCGATAAAATAATAATACTATTTTTATTATGAAAATCTTATTCATCATAAAGAAAAATATAATAAAAATTAAAATTTATCAAACTATAAAGTTTATATATATATATATATATATATATATATATATATATATATATATATATATATATAATGTGTTTCTAAAATATAATAAAAAATCATCCAATATTAATATAATATGATATTATTATCATAAATATAACGAATATACATAATACTTTATTAACAGAAATTAAAATATAGAAATTAATTAGAAATTTCTAAGATATAATTATTCTATTTAAATATTTAAAAATAATATTAAAAATTCTTTAATCAAAATTTCACACATGAAAAAAGAAGAATCTATGACGACTTATTACGACAGGTATAAGTCACCTATCATAATAAGCTGACCGGTGGCATTTTTGTAATAAAAGTAACAGTTACGTACTATGACTGGTAAAAAGGGATCTATCATAATAAGTGATAAGGGAAAATTTATTATGACAGGTGGAGAGGACCTATCATAGTATATGGGCGCGATGGCAAAATTGAAATATATGTTAAAAATATATTATGACAAATTTAGAGAAACCTGTCATAATATCTTTAAATCCCTAATTTTTTCCTTCCCTCTTTTCTCTTTCTCTTTCTCGTCCCATTATTTCTCCAAAAGTATACTTTCTTTCTCAAACAATCACGTTACCTTCTTATTTCGTATTGCCGTCATCGCTTCATTGGCCACTCCGTTTGCCGCTCCGTTCGCCGCTCCGCTCGCTGCTCCGTTTCGTCCCTTAAGGTAGTGTAGGAATGCTTCACCAAAAAACAACATCGTCTGGCGAACCGGCCTCACTTCCTCGCCGACAAGTACATCGGCTACAACAACACCACCGTCACGGTGTCACCCTACGGCGACCACTGGCGTAACCTCTGCTGCATTGTGTCGCTCGAGGTTCTCTCAATGCACCGTTTGAATTGCTTCTCGGAAATCTGAACGGACGAGAGCATGAGGCTCGTGCGAAAGCTCACTCACAACTCGTGCAACGCCTTCGCCAAAGTGGAACTCAAATCTAGGTAAATTTGACGATAAAATTAAATTAGGTAGAAATTATTGAAGACTATATAGCAAAATTTTGATTGTACTCCATAATTTTTTAAATTTTTATTATTATTTGTATAATTTATTGAAGCTTTTCGGAAATGACTTTTAACAGTATAATGAGGATGGTGTCTGGGAAGAGGTATTACAATGAAGATTGTTGGTGGCTTTGGGAAGGGCAAATAACCCTAGAGACTTTTTGGCTTTACTGAGGTGGTTTGATTTTGAGGATTTGGAGAAGAAGCTGAAGAGAATCAGTATGTTATGTTAGGTGTAGAAATACCTATAAATGGAGGAAAATTGAAAAAATTAAAAAAAATACCCACTTATTATGTTAGGTGTAGAAATACCTATCATAGTAAGTTAGACTTACTATGACAGATTTTCACGATGTCATAGAAAAAGTGCATTTTTTATGACTCCTGCAACTATGATGCTAACATACCTGTCATAATAAGTCCTTTTTACTTGTCATAATAAGCTCTTTTTGTACTAGTGTTTTAATTATTTTTTTAAATACAAAAAAATAAAATTTAAATTGTTTTTAAACTTTTAATCACAATAAATTTTTATTTTATGTGTTTCTATTTAAAAGCACAATACATGTGATTCTATTTAAAAAATTTAATATTAATTTCATGTTATATTTACCTGTGTACGAGACATATTATAGAATATGCATATAATTTACTGTACCACACCTAGCCGGTTCAACCCGACTATAGCCACAAAACCCGCCTATATAGTCCCCAAAGACGCAAGTAATCACCATGTATGAACGCTTAACAATACACGGCCTAAGCCGTTAAAAGGTAACCGTTCTAAGAGGCCTGGCCCAAGACCCACGCCCACCTACGGTCCAAATAGGGGCCCAGCCCATGACGTGGCTAAGCATAATTAATAACCTATAAATGCGCATGGACCCCAGCAATTAAAGGTATGCATTCATTACTCCCCTAATTACGAGATTTGACTTTCTGAGAGTTTTTGCTGACTTGAGCATCGAAGTCTCTTCTGCAGGTAACCCCTCTCGGGTCCAAACCAGTTCACACCGAGATATCCACATACGACATATACCAGCCAAGAGGAAGCCTACTGAGGAGATTGCGAATTGGGGTAAGGTAACGATTGTGTCTGACGCATCTTATTTGTTCTCTACAAGAACAATTGGCGCCCACCATGGGGCACGAGATAACACTTTACGGACCAACCCGCATTCTATCGAAGATGGTTTCTACCTGCAGCAGAGCATGAGTTAACAAGCAAGCTGAAGCAGGTCCTGCAAGACCTACTAATATCACCCCGGACTTGGCCGCTATCCTAGACGGTCAAGCCAAGATGCAACAGGAGCTGGCTGATTTGAAGAAACGTAGTGCTGATGAGATGGAGGCACTACGATAGGAGAACTCACGCCTAAGGCGAAAGATTGAGGCCGATCCTGCTCAAAAGGGAAAGGCTAAGGAAACATCCGATGCCGCAGGGTCCCTAGCTTTCCAGCCCACCGAAGAAGAAAGTGAGTACAATCCTACCCCGCACACCTTCACCACCACTCAACAAACTCCCATCCTCTCAACCCATCATACACACTTCCATCCCACCCTTCCAGAAAACACTGCGGCTCCTACCCCCGCCGCCACCTTGCCCACCACCCACATCCCACCCTATAACATGCCTTATACCCTACCCACTACCCACATCCCACCCTATAACATGCCTCCCACCCTCCCTACCACCCATATCCACCCTCACAACTTCACTTCAACTTTTCCACCCTCGTTCACCATCCCATCCTTCCTCACCTGCTCCCATCCACACAACCTAGACGTTGTCATCCTTTTGCCGATTTCATCGTCAACACCCCCTCCCTGCCCAATGGGAACCTTTCACACTGGAACGCTACACATGTGAGATCGACCCAGACGAACACCTCAAGGTCTACATCATCCACGTCGCCTTCTACACTTCCTATGATGCTGTTTTCTGCAAGGCCTTTCCTACCACCCTTAAAGGCCCTGCCCTGGAATGGTTTACCACCCTTCCGCTATACTCCATCGACTGCTTCGACACCCTCTCCCACATGTTTACCACTCACTTCGTCGGCAGCCGCCCACATCAAACTACAACAATCTCACTTCTCAGCGTCAGACAAGAACAAGACGAGACGCTCCGGGCTTTCATTGACCGCTTTAGTAAGGCTGCCCTTCGCACACCACACATCAATCAGGAAATGATACTTCAGTGCATGACACTCACTCTCAAACCCGGCCCCTTCGCCAACAACGTCTACCTCCACCCACCCGACTACCGCCGCCGACTACGTCCGCAAGGAGGAGATGCAAACTCTCCATACAAAATTCTGAAATGACTATACACCCTCCGCAGCAACCCCCCCTCCATAACCTTCCCAGCCTGACCCGAGACCTCGAGAACCCTGAGAACCCCGCTTCACCAGATATGCCCCCTAAATGTTCCTTGATCCCGTCTCCTTGATGAAGCCCTACAGGCCGACCTCATCCCACCACCACGCAAGACGACCACTCCTCCCAACGTGGACATGACTAAATATTGCCGCTATCACCGAAACCACGGCCACACCACAGAGGAATGTAAAGCACTCCAAGACAAGATTCAAGAGTTGGTTCGTGCTGGCCACTTCCACCGCTTCATCCGTAGAGACGACCAGCCTCCCCGATCCGATCACCCTCCTCGTTCTGACCACCGACGCCCTCCTCACGATTCTCACCACGACAAATGTCCAATCCAGCCCGCTAACCGCGACCCGCAACCGGCTCGCACCGATATCACCCCTACCGACCCCCTTACACGACACTATTAACACCATCTCTGGTGACTTTGCTATTGGTGGGTCCACCTCATCCGCCAAAAAGAGACACCTTCACAAACGACGACTTCCATGGCCTTGATCACCAGCAGGATGACCCCATGGTCATCACCGTTGAGTTAGAAAACTATGCCGTCAAGAAAGTCCTCATTGACCAAGGCAGTTCCGTCGACATCCTCTATTGGGCAACATACCAGAAACTCCAACTCCCCACCACCGCCATAGTCCCATACGATGAACCGATATATGGATTCTCAGGGGAAAAGTTATCCACCCGTGGTTACATCGACCTTCATACCATTTTTCACGATGGCGCTCAAACCAAGACAATACCTATCCGATTCCTCATCGTTAATGCGCCTACATCCTATAATGTCCTCCTCGGCCGACCTTCACTCAACACTCTTGGTGCTGTCGTCTCCACACCTCATCTGGCCATGAAATTTCCATCCCCATCCGGCGACATCCTTACCATTCATGGCCAGCCTACGCCCGTAGCTTCCCATCCTTCAAACCAATCATATTGAACGACCACCCGGCTCTAACATAGCCTTATATAGAGATGATTTAGACCCTAGAGTAGGTCGGGATGGCTGCCTCGAGTCGGTCGAAGAAACCATACCATTGGAACTCCCTAATGGACGCGCCATCAAACTCGGTACTGGATTACAACCTGAACAGCACGACATCCCCTCATCAACAACACAAACCTCTTTGCTTGGTCAGTTGTCGACTTACCCGGCGTTGACCCTCAAGTCACATCCCACAAACTATCCATTTACAAGGAGGCCTGATATGTCTCCCAGAAAAATGCAAACTTGGCGAAGAACGTCGATTAGCGGCCAAGGCCGAAGCAGACAAGTTGCTCAACGCAGGGTATATCGAAGAAGCCCACTACATCACTTGGCTCTCCAACGTGGTGTTAGTCAAGAAAGCTAATGGCAAGTGGCAGATGTGCGTCGATTACACAAATCTCAATAAAGCCTGTCCTAGGGATGCCTACCCCTTACCCAACATTGATCGGCTTGTCGACGGTGTAGCCGGTAACAAAGTTCTCAACTTTCTTGATGCGTACTCTAATTATAACCAGATTCCCATGGCCACATCCGACATGAACAAAGCCGCCTTCATTACAAACGACGCCAACTACTTTTACAAGGTCATGCCGTTCGGCCTCAAAAACGCAGGAGCAACATATCAGCGACTAATGGATAAGGTCTTCAGCCATATAATGGGCAAGTGTGTCGAGGTATACGTCGATGATATGGTCGTCAAATCCCCAAGTCATCACCAACATGCTCAAGACTTGTCCACTGTTTTCTTTGCATTAAGACAATACAACATCCGCCTCAACCCCAAAAAATGCGTCTTCGACGTCGACCGTGGTAAATTCCTCGGATCCATGCTTACACAACGCGACATAGAGGCTAATCTCGAGAAGTGCAATGCAATTATTGAGATGCGAAGCCCCAACAGTGTCAAAGAAGTACAACGCCTCATAGGCCGACTAACCGCCATCTCCCACTTCCTTCCCAAGTTAGCCGAACAAACCCAACCCATCATTCAACTGCTCAAAAAATCGGCCAACTTCACGTGGAACGACGATTATGAACAAGTCTTTCAAAAACTAAAAACCACCCTCACTTCACCACCCATCCTCCACAAGTCGGACACCCATCAACCCTTACTCGTTTACATCACCGCCACGAATCACATCGTAAGCGTCGCACTGGTTCTAGAGGTCAATGGCACTCAACACCTTGTATACTTCGTCAACCGAACCCTGCAAGATTCCGAAACCAGATACCAAATGGTGGAGAAGTTAGCCCTATCCCTAGTACACGCAGCGCGACGCCTACGTCCTTATTTTCAAAATCACAACATCATCGTCAAAATCGACTTCACCATCCAGAAGATACTGCAGAAACCAGACCTTGCAGATCGCATGTCGTCTTGGGTCGTCAAATTATCCGAATTCAACATCCGCTATGAACCCCACGGCCCCATCAAAGCTCAATGACTCCTAGACTTTGTCAACGATCTCCAACGAACCACTAAAGAGGACCAATGGACACTTTACGTTGATGGTTTGTCAAACCCAAAAGGGGCAAGTGCCGACATCGTCCTAGAAGGCCCCAATAATATCCTCATCGAAAAATCCCTCCACTTCGCCTTCAGAACGTCCAACAACCAAGCCGAATACGAAGCTATCCTCGTCGGCTTATCCCTCGCCCGCGAAGTTGGTGTCAAATCACTCATATGCAAAACCGATTCCAAACTTACCGTGGGCCATCTAAATGACGAATTTTAGATCAAAGACCCTACCCTCCTATAATACTATCACCTGGTATGAAAAGTCATTCAATATGCTTTTGAACAAGTCTGCATCCAACACATCCCCAGATCCAAAAACGTTAGAGCCGACATATTATCCAAACTAGCCAGCACTAAGGTAAAAAACCGCCACCGATCACTCTTACAACAAACTCTATCCGCCCCTTCCATCACAAACACTTGCCATACCCTAACCCAACACCGGCTAGAAGAATTAGTGGAAGTGTTATGGGCCTACAGGTGTACCCCTCAATCAGCAATAAACGAATCTCCATTCAGCCACAAATTCTTTAAGCCTTTGTAGATGGAGCTTGACTTGATTTGGGGGAGGATTTGCGCCTCCCTTTCTTGAGTTCTTGTTCCATCCTTTCTAAGGGTATTACCCTTAGCCTTGGTTAGGCCATTTTTGTTTTCTAGACTACTCTTCCTCTCTTGCTTGTGCTTTGGGCCTTCATTTTTGGCTTGAGAAGAGAAGGAAGGGTGATGCACATCTTGCTTTGGAAGAATTTTTTTGTAGGCAAGTAACACCTTAGTGAAAGTTTGCCCCTTTTCTTTTTCTTCTTTATCTTTTCTTATTATATTTCTATCCTTATTAACTTCTTGAGGTGATAAAGGTTGTAAAGTGGTGTTTTTCCCATTTATGAAGAAAATGTATTGGGTGGTATGACCATCATGTAAAGTTTGTTTATCAAATTGCCATGGCCTACCTAGTAAGATATGTGTGACTTCCATGGGAACAACATCACATATCACCTCATCTTTGTAGCTTCCTATAGAGAAGTTAATTAGGACTTGTTTATTGACATCTATTTCTCCCTCTTTACTTATCCAAGCAAGCTTGTAGGGCTTAGCATGAGGAATGGTCTCTAAGCTAAGC
>Ga0214544_1002057_pt1 | contig 42313 bp, 20 predicted proteins | sample CNSS3metaG_FD_160074 | JGI IMG/M metagenome (GOLD analysis project Ga0214544, IMG submission 160074) | Root nodule microbial communities from cowpea collected in UCLA plant growth center, Los Angeles, California, USA - CNSS3 | ecosystem: Host-associated > Plants > Roots > Nodule | place: USA...
AAAAAAATATATATATATATATATATATATATATATATATATATATATATATATATATATATATATATAATATATGAAATAAAACGATTATAACTCGTGTATTTATCTAGTTTTGCAACGCATGTATTTTCCTCTTATATACTCAACAATGGATTATTTAACGAAACATCATAATACAAATTGATTATGAAGAAAAGGTTTCTGGAAAAGAGCACAAGTTAATTTAAACCCATTGCTTTTGAAAACACACTTACTCTAATATTTGGATGTTATTTCAAACCACTAAATCAATTATTTTCTTTTTGACGTGGGATCTGTCTAGTGTTTTAGTTATTTCTTCATAATTTCATCTGATCCAAATGATAGCATTATTTTTTTGAAATTCGAATTTTCACTATTTCATCACAATTTATGGTCTGAAAGAATGAACTCAATAAAAAACGAAAGGCAAAATAAAGCAAGGGGTTAGTTGTAATCAATCAATGTATGCAGCTGTTTTCCTTTGTAAAGTTGTAAAAAGAGAAGGGTGTGATTGAGTTAATGAAGAGGGAGTGAGGAAATGGTGCACAGCGCGTACGATTGCGTGGAGCTGGTGCGTGAGTGCCCCGCCAAGATCGAATCCGTCGAAGCCTACGGTTCCAAGCTCCTACTGGGTTGTTCCGATGGATCGCTCCGAATATTCGCGCCGGAAACGGAATCCTCCTCCGATGGCTCCAAGTCCTACGCGTTGGAGAGGAACCTTGTCGGGTTCGCGAAGAAGCCCGTGCTATCAATGGCGGTGGTGGAGTCGCGAGAGTTCCTCATATCGCTCTCCGAATCTATCGCTTTCCACAAACTACCTTCCTTCGAGACTATCGCGGTGATCACCAAGGCCAAGGGCGCCAACATCTTCTGCTGGGACCACCGCCGAGGCTTCCTCTGCTTCGCCAGGCAGAAGCGCGTTTGCATCTTCAGACACGACGGTAACGCCGATTCATTTTCCTTCCGTTGCGTTTATCAATTGTTGTCGCGGTTAATTGAAATTGAGAGTGGGAGCGCGTGCAGGTGGCAGGGGATTTGTGGAAGTGAAAGAGTATGTCGTGGGGGATGCGGTGAAATCCATGTGTTGGTGCGGCGAGAATATATGTTTGGGGATTAGAAGAGAGTACGTGATTCTGAATGCTTCGAATGGAACTCTGTCTGAGGTTTTCACTTCGGGGAGACTAGCGCCTCCTCTGGTCGTTTCTCTTCCCACTGGAGAACTCCTTCTTGGAAAGGTATTGTTCCTTTCTAACGCATTGCGCGATATATTGGTGTATGTTAGGTTTTATGTTGGATTATCCAAAATTACATTGAACTATCCATTACGTGTTTAGTAAATTTTCTTATGTTCGGTTTCATGATGAGGAATTGACTTTTGTTGGGTCCAGAATTGATTCTGACCTGAAGCAAGTTCAGGTGGCTTTTTTATGTTGGATCCATCATTTATGGTGAAATTTACCACTAACTTGCTTTTATAACAAAATCATCCAAACATAAATAACTATCACTTCAAAAATCAATATTGTCATCGCTTATCCAAAAACACGCATAATATTCGTGTCAATTTTTGTGTTTCGTACTGCGTGTTTTCTTAGGTTAGAGGAAGAATTTGACATTTTTTTATGTATTTTTTAGGAGAATATTGGGGTTTTTGTGGACCAAAATGGGAAGCTTCTTCCCGAAGGTAGGATTTGCTGGTCTGAGGCTCCTTTGGAAGTTGTGATTCAGAAGCCATACGCTATAGCTTTGCTGCCCAGATTTGTGGAGGTAACTGACTGTCTGAAACAATTTCATTGTTCTTTTTTTGTCAAGTAGCTATGGATTGATTGATACGGTTTCGTTTTACAGATTCGATCTCTCCGAGCTCCTTATTCGTTGATACAGACAGTTGTTCTTCGAAATGTTCGCCACCTTTGCCAGAGCAATGATTCCATGATACTTGCTTTGGATAATTCAGTTCATGGCCTCTTCCCTGTTCCCCTAGGAGCCCAGGTATTGCTAATGTTGTTGAATGATTGACGCCTTTTTGATTTGTCACCTGTTTCTGGCTTCCAATGCAAATGGCTGAGCAGTGAATCACATTTTCGTTTTTCTCTACACTATCAAATTCTGTACTTAATTTTCTATTGCAGATAGTCCAATTAACAGCTTCTGGCAACTTTGAGGAGGCCTTGTCACTGTGCAAACTTCTTCCACCTGAAGATTCAAGTCTCCGTGCTGCAAAGGAGGGTTCAATTCATATAAGGTTAAATGCCATTTCGAGATTCTTCCTTCTGAAAAACAAATCCAGACATACTGCCTCTATTTTGTTGAATACATTTGATTTTATGTCCATCCAAATTCTGAGCATCGAGCACTGATTAGCTGGTTTTTTAAGTTTGTATTGATTCCACATTCTCACATATTAGTTTCCACAAGCCTTGAAACTTGTAGGATTCAGTAGTTATGATTGAAATAATCTCACATAGGAGGTATGGTCTAGCTGTTTACCTGGAGTTTGTACCAATGTGATCATGATATAAAATGTAAACAATAATAGAAATGTCTATTACTTGTTATATTTGTTACTAAGTGTTCCTTGTATAAGAGCTTATTAAGCTTATTAGTAGATGTGGCTAATCGAAGTGTTACTGAGTGACTCCTGTTATCATGTTAATAAACTTAATAGTAGCTGTGACTAATTTGTTTCACCCAGTAGAAGAGAAATATATTCTCTTCTTTCACCAATGGGTAAAGCACATATAAAAATATTGAAAATCTCGGATTATGTATCGTACAATTCGATTGTGGTCTGTACTACTGGGAATTCCTATATTTTAGAAAATATATCCTAAACTATATGTTAGGCGTAACCATTTTGATATTGTATGTAGTTGTATTATTAGGTTCATAAAAATATTTTACAATATCTGTGTTATAATAAAAAATCTTTACACTGGTAATTAAAATCAAGAATAGGTATGTAAAATCATTTCAGCTATAATTTGGCCCCAAAACATCTGTATACATGTTGACAGTTACTGAACTCCTATGAGTTGCATAATGAAGCCTACATTAATGATAAGGTTAATTTTTTCTTGGTGGAGGATGTTGCCTTTCATGAATTTATATATATTAGTAGTTTTTCCAAATTACATCAGCTCAACATATTAGTCATTACTTTATATTTATCCGAAAGGGCTGTTAAATGTGTTTCTATTATGTTGTTACAGATACGCTCACTATCTTTTTGAGAATGGGAGCTATGAAGAGGCTGTGGAACATTTTCTGGCATCTCAAGTAGATATAACCCATGTGCTTTCACTGTATCCATCAATTATTCTTCCAACCACAACTATTGTTCACGACCTAGAAAAGTTGGACATTTATGGGGATGCTTCATATCTCTCAAGAGCTTCTTCAGGTGTGTCAGATGATATGGAACCCTCATCAACATCTCATATGTCAGAATATGATGAGAATGCAGCACTTGAATCAAAAAAAATGAACCATAATATGCTTATGGCTCTCATAAAATACTTACAGAAGAAGAGATATAGTTTTATTGAGAAGGCCACTGCTGAAGGAACTGAAGAAGTCGTTTTAGATGCTGTTGGGGATAACTTTGCATCTTACAACAGGCTTAAGAAATCAAACAAGGTAAAAAAAATAAACTAGTTTTATTATATCTTCTGTTTTTTGCGCACTGAATACATCTGCAATGTGTGATAACAATGGTTTTTGGGGTAAAATTTACAAGCCATAACTTTCAATGGGAAGTCGACTAGGTGAGTGTTATGCCATGTCTATATAAAGGTTTATTTTTGTCTGTGTGCATCCATGTGAATGTGTAAATAAATATGTAGCGTGTATCATGTGTGAGAACATACTAAGATTTGTTATTTGTTCGCTGTTACGTGGTACACCCCCCTTCCCTCAATGCACACATTCAAGATGGATGGTAGAGGTATCAAAGTGAGACAACCCAACTCATACATGTTTAACTAAACGCAAGTTAATTCAACTTGACTCACTTTTATACGTCAGAAATTTTGTGTCAATTCAACCAACCACGGGTTATTGAGTTAGTGGGTTGTTTCACTCAAGTATGTTTTGTTCCCTTAACTTGTTTCATATATTTCTTGCAGTCCAATGGATTGACTAGTGGACTCACCTATTTATAATAGTACAATCAAGGTGTTTACATATTTCATAAGTATTTCACTATGAAGAAATGATACTATAAGGATAGTAAGTGAAAATCAAAGTGTTACTTATATAATTGAACAAACAAATAAATTAAACATCCAAATTATTCAAATACTATTGAACAACATTCTAGTCTTAAAAAGACTAAAGTGTCAACCTACATAATTAAAAGGTTTGAACCCATGTTGACACCCCTTATTGATGGTGAAGCTGTGGGATGCATGATGTCCTTTATTTGTTTTGAAATATTGGAACAGTTAAATAATAGTATAGATTTTAACTCTGTTGTTACCGAGGTTATCACTTTGTAATTATTATCATGTTTCAGGGGCGTGGTAGTATGCCTGTTAGTTCTGGAGCTCGGGAGATGGCTTCAATATTGGATACTGCTTTACTCCAAGCTTTGCTTCTTACTGGACAACCTTCAGCGGCTTTAGAGTTACTGAGAGGTGTTAACTACTGTGATTTGAAAATATGTGAAGAAATACTTCGAAAAGACAACCACAATGTTGCTTTATTAGAACTTTACAAGCACAACTCATTGCACCGGGAGGCTCTTGAACTTCTTCACAAATTGTTGGATGAGTCAAAATCTGGCCAGTCTAAAATTACACAAAGTTTCAAGCCTGAGGATATTGTGGAGTATCTCAAGGTAATTTTCTGTTGTTATTAAACATATGAACTTTTTGGTTCTGTGGCTCTGATATGTAACAGCAAATGTTTGAGAGGTTTTTCATATGTTGGTTAATTGACTTAATTCAGTTATTTTCCTCTGCCTGGAGTTATGCTGGAAAATGTTGACTCTGTAGTCACAACTTAATTAGAAACGTATTCAATCTCCATTACTTAGGGATATTAAGTTTGCCAGAGAACTCCGTGACAAAAAAAAATTGTTTCTGATTCTTATTTTTTAATTTGGTGGGTTTCTGATGCAGCCGCTCTGTGGGACAGACCCCATACTTGTACTAGAGTTCTCAATGCTTGTTCTTGAAAGCTGCCCATCTCAAACTATTGAGCTCTTTCTGTCTGGAAACATTCCAGCTGATATGGTGAGCTCATATTTGAAGAAGCATTCTCCAACCATGCAAGCTAGGTACTTGGAGCTCATGCTTGCAATGAATGAGAATGCGGTATCTGGCAATTTGCAGAATGAAATGGTGAGAATGACTTGCATTTTTTTCTACTTTTTCTTTGGGTTGGGAAGAAGGGGGGTGAACAACGATTTCATGGAAGTAGCACTTAAAAAAAGTGGGAAAACATTACTTTTCTGCTGCTTAATTGTCAGCATGGTTTACTCATGATTAATAATGAGAAAATTCTGTATTTATTTACAGTGTTTTGTAATGTAGGTACACATATATCTTTCTGAAGTACTCGATTGGCATGCTGGTTTATGTGCTCAACAAAAATGGGATGAGAAAGATTATTCCCCAACAAGAAAAAAATTATTGTCTGCCTTGGAGACCATTGCAGGATACAATCCAGAGGCTTTGCTAAAACGTCTTCCACAGGATGCTTTATATGAAGAGCGTGCGATATTGTTGGGAAAAATGAACCAACATGAACTGGCATTATCTTTGTATGTTCACAAGGTATATCAATTAAAAATCATCTATTTACTGTGAAGGGAAGATGCATAGATGATGTCATTTTCTGATATCCCTAAGGCACTTCAGTTCATTGTTTCATATTGAATGTGTACTATAAATCACTGTTTTAAACTAATGAATATTACGGTAAATGAGTGTATTTTTTTGTTTATAGCTCAATGCTCCAGAACTGGCATTGTCATATTGTGATCGGGTCTATGAGTCTATGCGCCAGCCATCTGCAAAATATTCCAGTAACATATACCTTGTTCTTTTGCAAATTTATTTGAATCCTCGAAGGACCACAGCAGGTTTTGAAAAGAGAATTACAAATCTATTATCCCCACAGAATAAAACCATTCCAAAGCTTACTTCTACGCCATCCATGAGAAGTAGAGCTCGAGGGTCTAAGAAAATTGCTGCAATAGAGGGTGCAGAGGACACAAAAGTTAGTTTAAGTAGCACTGACAGTGGCAGGAGTGATGGTGATGCAGATGAATATAGTGAGGGTGGTTCTACTACTATCATGCTTGATGAGGTCCTTGATTTGTTGAGCCGCAGGTGGGATAGAATAAATGGAGCTCAGGCCCTTAAACTTCTACCGAAAGAGACAAAATTACAGGTATCCATTTCTTGTTGGTGCACCATAGAGAAACACACATCAAAAGCTTTTTACTGGTCTATATTTTGCTGTTACTTGTTTCGTTCTTTTGGGAGGTTTATTTTGCCAAACATTCATTAGTTTCTTCAATCTGGTTGGTATAAGAAATATATTATAATCTGCAGGACCTGCTCTCATTTCTTGGACCCCTTTTGAAAAAATCAAGTGAAATGTACCGAAACTGTTCGGTGATCAAGAGCTTGAGACAAAGTGAGAACCTTCAGGTAAGCATATACCAGGAACAAAATTTCATCTATTAATATTTTAGGGGGTCTTGTAGGATATTTCTTGCTTTTGGATGGATTTATTATACAACATCATTATCTCGTACCTTCTAGTAATTGTACTGTAGGATGCAACATGGCAGAGCAAATAAGCAACTCTGTTGCATATTCAGATACTTCTGCTTTGTTAAAATCTAGCCAGCGGCATGATTTACTTTGTTTCACACAGGTGAAAGATGAACTGTATAGTCAGAGGAAAACAGTAGTGAAGATAACCGGAGATAGCATGTGCTCTCTGTGCCATAAGAAAATAGGGACTAGTGTTTTTGCTGTCTACCCAAATGGTAGCACTCTCGTGCACTTTGTCTGTTTCAGAGATTCTCAAAATATGAAAGTGGGTGGCAAAGGGTCTCAATTGAAGAAGCGATTAGAAACTGCTGGCTATACCAATTAGTGCTCCAGTTGTGTTGTTTGAGTGTGCTTTTACACACGGAACCTGCTGATTGGTGGATTATGATGATCCTGCCACTATAATTTCCCCTTCAAAGTCCCCTTTTCTTGCCGTCAATTTGTGTGAAAAGTGACATTTGGTATTGTGAAGATCTAGAAATTGTGAAATTGCGTAGGTGAATGCTTATATTTTTTTCTTCATTTCTAATGTAAATATTGATGAGTTAGAGGATCAGACATTTATTTTGAGCATTGAAAGGGAATATTTCCTCCCTCACGTGTTATATTGTCCGCACCAAAATGAGAAAGTCAAATTTCAGTATAAATTATTATTAACAATGTGATGATAGCACATACACCAGTTATCTGTTTTGAGTCACTAACTTCTCTTAATTTTTAATTAATTTCTTTTATTTTTTTTTAAATTGATTAAGTTATATAACTTTTTACGAAAAAAAAAAAATACTGAATTCGTTTTCTGAAAAGACAAAGGATTGATAAAGAATGATAGTAGTCACAGAAAAATGACGATAACAATAGCTAAACTCACCTCAAGTAAAATTGGAATTCACGAAATTACAAGATAGGTGGAAATTCCTTCGGCTTAAATTATAATAGTTTTTTATTATTTAACAATGGGTTTTCAAATTTGATACCTAATAGATTATAAAATTTTGGTTTAAGGTTTTTGCAAAAAAAAATGGTCATTTATATTTTATTTTTGAAATATTTTACATTTTTGTTTTGGTTCTTTAATCTATTTTCTTGTACGATAATCTATATATTTTTCAATACATAGAATCTTCTTAGTAGATATAATAAAAAACGTTAGTGTTTTATCATCTATGTTACTTATGATGTGTTTAAATATTATGTAATAAATTGTTTGATGTATTTTCTTATATATATATATATATATATATATATATATATATATATATATATATATATATATATATATATATATATATGCATTCGAAGATAACATGATAGAATCGTCAACTTTCTTTCTATTTTTACTTGAACTCAATTCTATTATAGTTATTATCATGTTATTACTTTTCTTCATTGTAATTGCTATTACTCTCTTCATTTTTTATTTATTATTATTATTATTATAAATATTTTCACTTTCATTCTTATCTAATAATAATTCTATTTTATGTTGTCATAATAATCACCAACAATGTTAGCACAACTACATTTGTACATCATTATTATTGTTACCAAAAACATTTGTTATCACTTTCACACGATGAAAACATTGTTATCATCATTATTATTTTTATTATTAATATTAACATGTTATCTTCATTGTACCAACAATTTATTATTTTTATTTTAGTTTTCATACAGTGTTTTTATCATTATATATTACTATTTTGTTATTATGCGGTTATCATTATTACTATTTTATCATTTTTCCTTTCACTTCACTTGTTTATCAGTTTAGTAATGCATTTCTTCTTAGTCAATCTTATAAATAATATTTTTCATAATTCACCTTTTAATGAAAATACTAATTATATGAGTAAGATAAGAAAGAAAACATATACAAAATTTTCATAGTTTTTATTCCCAAGGTGAGATTTACAGCAAATAATGGACAAGTAATTATAACTAAAATTATTTTAAAAGGGGAATTTTAGAAAACAGCTATTGTAGCAAAATATAAAGCATTTATAATCTTACATTTTTGTATTTTATTTTTGATGATTAAGGTTAACCAACTAAAAATGGTTTTCTGAAAAAAACTATGAATCAAATGGAAAAATAAATTTTAATAATAATGTATTAGACAATAAATTTAAAAAATTATTACCAAATCAAAAATCTTTCGTAAAGTAAGTTTAATTAGTAGTATAGTAAAGATAATTTAAGAGCCCTGTGATACCAACAGCTGGTCCCATGGTCTAGTGGTCAGGACATTGGACTCTGAATCCAGTAACCCGAGTTCAAATCTCGGTGGGACCTAATTTAATTTAGTGTTTTTGGCAGCTGATTTATTATCTGTTATTAATAACTTCTAATTTCTTCTTGTTGATATTTATTAATAAAAATTAAGATGATAATATAAAACAATAAAGGTAAATTTGGTGGTACATTGCCAATATTATTTTGGAAAGTCAACAAAATGAAACAAATTAATTATGTTTATTACCTATAAAAATCTCATACATAAGTTTTACTTGTTGTAATAAAACAGTAGCCTACTTAAGTAAGTACTGAGTAATTAGGATTAAATTAAATTATATATATATATATATATATATATATAATTCACCAAATACAATAACACTTACAAACAATTTAATCATATTAAGATACATATTGGCTTACATAAAACAACATATTTAACTAATAACAATTTTAGCACCCTATATATAATATACCCTTATGAAATTTTATCAATTTCAACTCAAACCAATACTTTTAATTCACATTAGAAAGTGTAATTTTCCTACAAAGCTAAACTATTTACAAACATGAATGCTATTGTTATAATAAGGTTTAGGAGAAATTTATACATTCACCTACATGCCATTATACTTTATAGATGCATATTTTATTATTAGTTAAACTTTATTACAAATTAAAAAAAACTTATTAAACAAGAAGAAAACTCATAAAATATATGGTTTATATAGTAAACCTTTTAGTAATAATAAAAATACGTTAAAAATATATTATCAACATTTTTTAAATCAGAAAAGAACTCTTTCAGAGTTTTACCATTTTTTTTTCCAAGTAGAAAGGGTTTTTTGAAACAAACAAATTTATAAATCAAAAGCATTCTTTCATATTGTAAAAGTGTATCTTTAATTTTAGTTTCATTTAACCCAATTATGGAGTCAATCCAGAGTTTATAATTTATTTTTCAAGCTAAAATTACTTTTAATATTTTCTATATTCAAAATATCGATACCAAACTTCAAAGATTAAAATAAATATACAAGAGTTGGTAAAAGATTTACGCGAAGTATAAAATATTATTTCAATTTTATTATCGCTATTCTTAGAAGATGAAAATGGTGACGCGTGTCCTTGCACAGGATGATGAAGGTACTTAGCACGTGGAATTTATAATATAATATTACATTGTGGTACCTAATACATTTATTAAGAACATTTATAAAATCTAAATGCAATATGGAGAACTGATAAGTAAACCACGTGTTACTGTTTTTTAGCGTCCTATGTTTTCTCTTCATTCAAAAACGGAATTGCTGGCAAGGCTAACGTCTTTATCACTTCAACATCTATATTCCCTTGTTTACTTAAACTCCATAATTTTATATAACTTTAAATATATTATTACTTCTAAAATTAAAATTTATCTATTTCTAAAATTTTAATCTATTTTGATCTTCAAATTTTAAAATTAATAAATATAATATTTTTAACCTATTTTTTTATGTTTTAAACAATATTTTACATTAATATCTCAATTGGAACTTATCAAATAGATAAATACATCATCCTAAATTTTCATTTGACACGTAAAAATAATTTTATTTATTAATTTTAAGTTTAAAAATTTGATACAAAAATGAATTTTAATTTATATAAAAGAATTTAAAGACAAAAAAATATATTTAACCTTTTATATAATTATGTAAAATAATTTTATTAATTTTAAAATATTATTTATATAAATGCATAAATAGTGGTTGTGAAAAATGATTTTCGTTACTAAATAAATGAAAAATGCATATTATATAAATATAAAAGTTAATGTTCTTTTATTGTCACCACGGAAAGTAACTTTCTTTTCAACTTCTTATCAGAAGTGACTTCCCATTCTTGCTGCTTCAGACCCCAAATAAATAAGAACAGCATCGATTGTAAAAACTATGCAACTATCTTAAAGTAACTCTTTTAACAATTTTTAACAATCGTATTTTAAAGTGAGTTTATTATTATAGTTCTTCAATTTATGTGGCAAGTCCCACAAAATTAACTAAGTGCAGTGCGATGATCTAAAGTTCTTAGAAGAAAAAAAAAACTTAATGAACCAATCGCTGATGAACTTTCAAAACAGTATAATAATAATCACGTCTACTTAATCAAAATGTGAGATGAGTGCGACTCATCTGGTGGAAAAAAATAAACATTGAAATTCACTAGAAGAGTGATATCATTTGAGAAAAAGAGATTTGAGTAATGAAGCTAAAAAAAATACAATGAGATAATAGGTTTTCTTTTGGTAAAGTAAGATAACACTATCATGATAGGGTTTGCATAACAACTACAATAGCTTCTATTATCTACCATTACTTGAACCAAAATGCGAACAATGCATATAAATTCACTATGTTAATCTCTCTAAATTATTGTTTAGTGTTTCAAATATCACATGTACTAAACCAGTAGAACAAACATGGAATACTGGGTCCAAAATCCTTATTTAAGTTTCAGCCGTTCAGGACAAACACTAGAATACTTGAAAAGGAAGCAACTGATTAATCTTCAGGACTTAAATCCTTTCATTAATCTTCCCGCTGCAAAGTGATCATATTATATAAACACAGTATTAATAACTTGTACTTTTGTTTGACAACTTGCAAACTTACCATATATAGTTTAAAAGACGCACCAATTACTAGTTTTGCAGTGTCATTTCTTGAATCTAGTGTCCTTATAATATTCACTTCAACAACTTCCTACTTCATTGTGTTTCCCACCAGTCTTCTACAGTTCTATCCATTGTTTTCTCACTCATCTTAAGTCCCTTTTTGCAGTCAAAGATTCTTCCTAATTTAGTGACTAGTTGTCCAAAGGATTTTCACTTTCTTCACGTCTGATTTTTGTAGCAATGACATCAAAAACACTTTCTTCTCCAAACACCAGTCTAAGATGGACACCCCAGAAGAACAAACTGTTTGAAAATGCCTTGGCAATATATGATAAGGACACCCCTGACCGTTGGAACAACATAGCTATGTTTGTTGGAGAAACAGAAGCTGAAGTCAAGAGGCAATATGAGATGCTCCTTGAGGACATAAAAAACATTGAGTCAGGCAAGGTTCCCCTCCCTGCTTACAGGAGAAATGCTGGATGTACCAAAGTAAGCATCAGCAATGCAGAGCAAAGGTAACATATGTTATTCCCTCGTTAGCATTATTGTGGAAACAAATTTATGATTCCACCAAAAGTAGAGTTGTTCCTCTCTCTCAATGTATGAAACTATCAGTTTCCAATAAGTATGACTTCACTGATTTATGTTATGCCACATTTTTCAAATCACGGTTCGCCTAAAGGAAATACTTGATGTGTTCAATGGCTATTATTCACTACCTGACTAGTATGGCCTGATGTTGATCCCTATATACCATGAGAATAATAGTTTTTCCAATAATTATTGACTACAAAATGCAGGACAATTAGGAAAAGTTGTTTGCCTACCCCCACCTCAAAAACCGAGGCAACGAGTGATGCATTTAGTTTGAATGCGAATAGCAACAGTCAATTTACTCTCTTATTCTCATGCATATCGTGAGAGATGTAGATCAATTTCAAGATAATTCTTTGGTATATATTTGTAGAAGAACAAATGACAATTAGTTTATATAATTAAAATCAATTTTGAAGAAACTAAATAAGATACTTTTTATGAATTAAGTCTTTAATTTCCAAAAAATTTAGTTTATTTTATCTCTTTAGTTTCTTTTCATATAAGTGTCTAATTTGGTACTGAAATTTTGTACAACGAAGATAATAACATTCGTAGAAAACTCTAGAAAGATAGTGCTACAAAGTGTTCACCCCTCATCATTTATACTTTTAACTGGATTAAGACCAATTTATACTTCATGATGATGTTTAATGTACCTGACCTTAATAGGGACGATGAAGTGGAGGATCACAAGATAATATTCCACTGTACGCTAATTGTACTTTTTTTGTCACAAATTATGTACAGGCTGAGGGATTTAAAACTATGAAGAAACCTTCAATGTGAAGAGGAACACCATTTTTTGGGAAGTCATTTTAGCATTGCTCTTCATTACCTCTGTTTTTTCCTTTGAACTGGATGTTGTAAATTTCTTCCGTGATTAGCATTAACCATGCATCTCTTTTTATGTAAGAACAGATAAAAGGCTTAAGAAGCAATGATGCAACTTCATATTTTAAGAAATTGAGCATTAATAGTTAACTACTCCTATGAGGACTAAAGCAGGTGCGGAATATCAAATAAACAAGAGAATTTAATGTTGACTTCAGTATGCTCACTGAATAGTTATAAATTCTACAATCACATGCAACAATAAAGCAAGCTCCCACACAACTATATGGGCTCTGATTAGAAAATAATTTTTTTTTTTTCAATAAACTAAATTTAAATCATATTTTGGATAAATTAATATAAGAAAGCTTCTACAATTTATCTATTGTATGACTATGTGGGTTTAAGTAGTTAACAAATGAACAAACAACTAGGCAGTGAAACATAAAGCATCACATCACATATATTATTCCTGTTTAAAGCAAAAGCATGCATTCTATAAGGCTACGGGTGTCTTATAAACTCTCTTATCACTTTATTGATGATGATTCAAGAAAGCCTTCTAGTCTTTTGTAGATTTGTGAAGGGGTACAGAGTCACCTTCATTTGTGCTGCGATCATTTTTCCCAAAAAAGTTTGATGCATCTAATATCTGTTCCAAACAAATTATAATTTATCACTTACCACAAAGCGGACATCACAAACAAAGACCTTATAAGATGCATAAATCTTCAAAGAAATCTACCTTTTGAATTGTATTTCTCAAGCACGTCTTGTGTTCGTCTGCGGATGCTTGTATGAACTCATGAAAGTGATATCCTAAATTGGACACGAAGCTTCCATTGTCAGACTTCTTTCTTTGGCAGAATGAGACTCTTGATGCTGATTTGACTGGTTGTTGCTCATCAATCTGCTAGTTGTTGGAATCCATTCTAGCCAGCACCTAGCACCATTATGTATTGTGCTTTAAAACTGATATTGAATGGAACTCACTTCCTTTAAATTTCTTGGGTAATTGTATATAACTCAATTGCTAACACATTTTTGCTCTGAAGATTAATTATATAGCTTGACCATTATGAGCCAATTATAACAAAATTTACTACAAGAGGCAAAGTTCATTACAATGAACTGATTTGATTGATAGTTGTTGAAGTTTGAAGCTAAATTTGTTTATGTGTGTGTATACGTTCATGCACCCCTTACACTCCTTCCTAAAATTGAAATTTACATCTGAATTTGATGGGATACAATTTAAATTACATAGACAAAGATTAAAGTTAAAACATGCTGAAGCATATGGAGAAAATTGTAAAAGAAAAAAAAAAATAGCGTACATAGTTGTAATTTGTGGCTACTCGCGGGGTTATCACACTAAGCCCATCAAACATCTGCCAAAATTTCATAAGAGAGAAAAAAAAAACATAAACTATTGGAATCGCTGGTTGCAAGGAAGCATCTAATTAAAAACACAAAAACCAAAAACTTATGCATGGAAAAAAGGAGAAAGAAAAAACGAAGACAACTTACTTTGCGATCGCGCGAAGGAAAGAGAAGAACCATGAGCGATGGGTGAAACAATAGAAATGGTTTCGTTTGGGGAAATACAACAACCCACACCGCACACAGCATTCAAGTTCAGAACTGAACAGTTCCTTCCTGATTAATAGCAGTCCAGCCCAAAGCCCACTATATAATATTTCTTATATTTTCAAAATACAGTAATAAAATTATTTTTAAAGATATGATATATAAAATCAATATAGTCACAGTTAACATTAAGAGTAAGGGTTATATATTTTAAATTCGTATTTTTTTAAGGTTGTTTATTATTTATTTTATTTAAAATATATACAAGTGATTATTATAATATATATAATAGTTATTATATTATTAAAAGACATAAGATTTATTGATATGTCGTTATATACAAGAGATTTAAAAAAAATTAAGAAAAAAAACATAAAAGTATAAAAAGATATACCTAATATTTTATGATTATTAGGAGGATTATCTGCCTGAATTTTCTTTGGATTTAAGGATGAATTTTCTAAGAATTTAAAGATGATAGTGAAATCCACATAAATATATGTACTAATAGAGTGAACAAGTGACACTTGGTTGAGAAAGTATCAGAGAGAATAGATTTAGTGAAGGAGAAAATTTTAAAGGTTGAGTTTTGAAGAAGAAATGTAAAAAGTGGAAAATAAAAGATAGAGGGAGCTTATATTTTTGTTTTGTTATTTTTGATCTAATAGTTGTGTGTGTATGATTTAGGTAAAATTGTAGTTAATTTTTGTTTGATTATTATCTTATGAGGTTTAAAAGAGTTATATATTTTGTTTATTGAGATTTTCAATAAAATAAGAATAAAGTCTATTCTAAATTATATTAATTATAAATTTTAGGAATAAAAAAATTAGAGTGTTCCAATTTTAGTTGTCAAACTTTTCAAAGTATATAAATTTACTCTTGTTATTTTTCCATCAACTTTTTTAACTATAAAAAATGTCATTAAACGTTGAATTTAAGTATGAAAAGCGTAATTTCATACATTATGTAAGTTTAATTTTTATATCAACTAAAAATAAAAAATAGTTACTAAATTCAAGTATATAAAAAATTAAAAGACCGAAAGCTGTAGAGATGAATTCATCAAGTATAAGGACAAAAAATAAGTTTAATGAAAGTTGTCAAAATATACTTTCTCATAAATTAATCGATGCAATTTAAAACTTCCGCGAAGTGTAAAAATACACTGTCCTTTGTGACCGACTCACCGATGCATTACTATCAGAAAACATATTTTTAATGTAAAGTTGTTGCATCTCTGTATTTGCCCCTCCAACCCCAAAAAAAAAGTACTACCTCTAGCCTTGTATAGCTAATAAACCCAATAATGGTTTTGAGGCAGAGTGAGAAGCTCTTAAGTAAATCACGCAAGTGTAACATTAAAACAACATTTTAAAAAAAATCAAGTTCCACAACTTGAATAATTTTTCACATAAAAAAGAAGCACAGAACGAGCTAGCTAAAAAGGTGAATCCCTATTCATAATCAAGTATTCTAAATTTTCACATGTGCATGACAGGTATGTAACCTGCAAGCAATCCAATATCTGGCTGCTTCAAAATCAAATATCAATTTTACAGGCACCAACCCATCCCCCTCCTAAGAAAAAAAATATCAGTGAGGCAGTGAATCCATAATCTCTTCCTAAGAAAAAATATTGGGTTTTAGAATTCTCTTGTAAATTGGACAAATTTCACGGAAGATGCCATAAACAAGCATCAGTCAAGCATATAGATTCTAGAGGCAATGTCCTGGACCAGCCAATCAAATCCCTCGAGCAGACCCTCACCAGTGTATGCGCTACAGCCAACTATCTGCCAATGCCGAGAGTTATCCATGGCTTCCAAGTTCAGCACCTACATGATTAGTGCATATTAGAATTATTCGTAACTCAAGTTACTAGTCGTTTTTCGGGGGTCTTGAGATATGAGAAGTTAAAAAATTTCTGACATTTAGTTCCTATGTTTCCGAGTCCAGATTCTCTACTGGTTTTTTTATGCTGTCCTCTGCTGATTATTAAAAATACACTGTGTTGATATTTTAAATATCTTTTTAATATATTTTAAAATGTCAAAATTAATGGTAATCAGTGTATTATAAAGATACAGTAGAGAAACAACACAAAAAAACCAGTAGAGAATCCAAATTCTATGTTTCCTGAAAATATATAAAATGCAACTTTTGCTAATAATTACAGATACACCAAATAAACCTATTCCTTGATCACTTCAAGTAACCAGAATCGTCAGTTCCTAAAATCAGTTTGTTGCATCTGCTAGACTGCTTTCTGTACAGAAATTAAGGAAATTGTACAAGGAAGAAACACCATATAAAATTAAGCTCACCTTTGCTATTTCTTCGGGTGTAAGGGCACCTTTTATGTCCTGTTTATTTGCTAATATCAGTAAAGATGCTCCAGACAGCCTCTGTTGGATGAACAATAAAAGCATTGTCAACACCAATACTCAATAAACACCCACATGAATGAAAAAGAAAAGAGATTAATCATGTAATCTTTCCAAATTCGTAAACAAGAAGCTACAACAACAGTTTACTTTCTCGTTACAACTAACAACAACAAATCCTTATCCAACCAGATGAGGTCGACCACAGGAATCACATAACTCCGTTTGGTTCAATTAAAGACCATGTGTCAAAGGCAAGAACTTATGGTGATGGGTTTGGCACTAATACTACAAATAATCCTTTGGAGTGGTAAAAGCATTGGACCAAGACCAAAAAAAATATTAAACATTTATCAATGCAAAGTATTAACTTCAGACAATATTAGCTCAAAACACCAATAGAAGTATAGAAATTTATGTCAATCAAATAAAAAAAGAGTCCAAAAGCACGAACGAATAATATATCTTTAATTATCAACACAAGTAACAACATGTATACAACTTGTTTGTCAGTAAGTAAGAAACTATTGGATTGAACAAACCTCTTCCTTGAGAAGATTATCCAACTCCAATTTGCAATCATCCAACCTTCTCAGATCTGAACTGTCAACCACCCAAACCAACCCATCTGTTTGCTCAAAGTAATTTCTCCAGTAAGATCTTATTGTTTTCTGCCCCCCAACATCCCATATATTTAGGGTGTACCTACCAATGCCAATTGAACTCATAAAGTAAAATGAAAGCAAAAAATTTGAAGCTAGGAAGATAAAGAAGCCATTATAATGCGATTGAGGGGCGAAAAAGTGAACAATACTTTTGGTAAGCAATGGTTTTGATGTTGAAGCCAAGCGTGGGACTGATGACACTAGTGTCCTCTCCGTTTATCTTCAAAACGATTGTAGTTTTCCCCGAATTGTCCAATCCGCTGTACAAAAAGTGATTCCAGGTTTTAATCGAAACGTGTTATGAACAAAGAAAAAAAAAAGAGAAATTGGAATTGAAGGAATAACTTACACCATCAAAATTCGCATTTCCTTCTCTTTCCGCTTGATTTTTCTGATGATGCTCAGAAGACCCATTTGGCTCCCAAACACTCCCACTCAACTTCGAGCCAGAAATGCGTTTCTGGATCACGCCAGAGTGCCTATTGTATTATTTTTCTTTTTCATTGTGAAAATGATAATGTTTTAGGACAAATTTGAAAAATGGTTTATAGAAAGATGCTCTAAAAAATAATTTTTTTACTTATCATACACACATCTCCGACTATAAAACTATATATATATATATATATATATATATATATATATATATATATATATATATATAGTATAGGCATTATCTAGAAGGGATTATGAATATATGAAATCATTAAATCACATGAAAAAATATGCCAAGATAGATAAGATACAAAACACAAAGCCACAAGCTCAAATAAATAAGTTGGTGTAGAAGTAAATGATAAATACCTTTCTATTTTATAGAGAAAATACCTTGTAAATTGCTAATCAATTAATTTGAAGATATTAATTATTAATGGTCTTTATTTTTGGTTGGAAGAGGAAATTAGTCATTATTTATTCATGTAATAAATCACGGTTTTTAATTCAAACAATAATAATAATAATACAATTAATTGATGATTTGAAGTATTTTTTTTTCCTTTGTAAAATTGTACTCCTAAATATAATTTCCCCAAATACATAGTTTTTTTTTATTTAAATTACCAATTTCAGTAATTGTCAAAGTAAATTACATCATTGTGGTGCTTTCACAAAAATTTTGACTTTGTCATCACTGTTTATTTTAATTTTTTTTCAATGAATTGACAAGAGTGTATATGATGATATGGCTTTGATATTTTTTTTCTTTATAAGTATGATTTTTAATTTTGATAATTATTTATTTTTTTCAAAATTGAAGATGAATTTAAAAAAATAATTAGGTATAAGTAATTATATATTAAAAAGACTTGGAATATTAGATCTTCATTAATATATAAAACAACAAAATTAAATATAATTTATTCAAATAATTAAAATCAGCCAAATCGGGCTACTACATATTAAAAAATACAAGTAGAAGATATATTTGGAAGCACGACTACTTTTTTCTGTGAATTTTTACTACGATTAAAATAGGTATTTTCTTAAAAAAAAACTGTATTTGTTTTAAAAGAAATTACAAAAATGATGGTTTTACCATTATATCTTAAAAACAGGCAAAAAAAAAATATGGAACTAGAGTGTAGCCTTTGAAACAAGAATATTATTTGGACATATACACAGCAATTTAACAACTTTAAATTATAATATAATATTTAATTAAGTTACTTTCAAGGATTATTATACTTTAACATTTACTATATTTCATATTTATATTTAATAATCATAAATATTATTTTCTAATTTTATTTAGAATTACTTTTATCAACTAAACATAATATTTTATTATTAAAAGAGATTACAAGATAAAAATGAAAAAGTAAATGTTGAATACTGTTTTGATTAATTAAAGTATAAATTAAATTATTAAATAAAAAATGTTGTGGATTGGTGTAAATCTAGAAGGATGTTAACTCATGACTTTTTCGATAACCCTTGCCTTGTGGCTGCAATTCCAGTCTCTTCGCCCCGCTTTCATCATATTACCTATTTAGGGAGCTGTATACTGTAATTATGTCTTCCAATAAGTAGTAGTGCAATTTTTCCATTATAAGTTAAAGACTACCCTTCTTTCTCCATCTCCCATGTTTTGAGCAAACCCCCACAACTCATCTTCCTGAACTCCTGACACCCATTAATTCATGCATTTAAGCCTAATTCATTTTCAGAAAATTGAGTTATAAGTTATATTTTTATGTACAGTAATTTAACTTTATTCCATCTCACAAATAATTCATCCATATTGGATCCCGACATATCAGGGCCTCTCTAGTGAGCCATTGGTTGGTGGACGAAATAGTATCCTTCCCCAAACATGACCATTACGAGAACTGAGTTGTAGTATATCACAATACTTTAGATCTAAAACTAAATTCAAATTTTAAGAAAAACGGCTAGCAAACTTGTCCAACTAGCAACATACAAAGACAGAGCCAGAGTGATTTTTTAGACTGTTAATAAATTAACCGCAGTGAATTTTCTACCCTCATATCGTCCTATAATATGCCATCCCAGGCATTTCACAGACTACAGGAAAACCAGAATGCAGATAAAAGAAAACAATTTTACAAAAGTAATCTTAATGTATAGTGTCCATAACTATTAGGGATATAAAACGAAAAATCAATGAGCACTACATTTAAAAAACTAAAATAACGTATATTATCTTACGACAACTTAAAAAGAGGTACGGCAACATGCCACCTCATCGCAGAAATATATGAATAATCGGCTCAAAACAATAATGTACATAAGAATACCCTAAAGACGCTGTGACCGAAATTTCCATCTCAAAACACCATTGCTGCATTGCAATAATTAATCCAGCTATGCATGGACAAATTTCTCTTCACGTCTTGTATGCATGTATTATGCCATATTATCAGCTTGCTTCTTTACCAATAAGAATTAGGAAATCTTACCTCACCACTGTTCGGCTTGCCCAAGTTGTGGCGGTGGAAGGGAATAATGTACACTGAAGATTAAACATAGATATCAATCTACAGCAACTCCTTTTCCTTCAATAAAGTGGTACTCTTTTGCTCTACAACATTGATCCTACATTTGACTGATTCCTCCATGCTAATTAATGTTATTTTTCTATCGATAAAAATAGCTAGTTACCGAGCAAAATTCCCTCAATATACATATTGATAAGATAACCAAATCAATACTAATTCCTGAGCTTTGGGGGCTTGAGAAAGTATACACTCCTCACAAATCCTTTCCCAATCTCCCCCACTGTTTTTAATACCTTCAAAGGATTATATTCTTCATCAACCACTTCCTCGTGCTTCCGCTTCTTTAGAGAAAGGAAAAAACGGTGATCAGAAGATCGATTTGTTGAGATTTGTAAAGAATTCATAATATACTTCGCAAAACCCCACTAATATAAATGCAAATTTTATACCTTGGAAGAATATGATTCCCCCCATGTTAGACCAATAATATCGCCTCCCAGATAATCATGCCATATTTGGAATGAGGCTGAGAACTCATGCTGCAAGTGATAAATGATATGTATCTAATTAGCGAAGAGGAACACATTCAACATGAAATCACTTTCACTGTACTTACCTTTAAGTCTCTGATAAAGCACTTTGATGGATCAAAATCCACCAGCAACTTATTTTTAAGTTCCTCTGCCCTGCCCTTCAAATCTTTAGGCAAAAAAAAGGGTTGAAAACACTTGCTGGCTTGTCCTTCTGCAACATGTATTCCTGCCAACATAGCAAGTGAGAATACCATTTGATTAAGTATAACTTGTGAAAGGGAAACAAATAATGTATAAATGCAAAAAGATCAAGCTATCAATAATTAATATTTTTTAACACACTAATACCTTAGTCTAATGAGTTTGAACTCATACCATCCCGCATTATAAATTTATCTTTCATGCATAGTACAACAATTTATGTGATTTCGTCACACTTGACCACGAGAAAAAATGGTGTATCCATCTTGCTACAATTATAACTACCAAACAATTATATAAACCGTAACCCTTCACCATCAAATCATTTAAGAACTGTTTAACATGTAAACTACTGGCTACTAATTGTACCATGATTAACTTCTGAAGGGAAGAGAAGCCTTTGGGGATACGGGAGATTGTCCTTGTGGAGAAGAATTACTGCATCATAATTGTTTAAAGGAGTCCTGAAAAGGCACTGCAGCAAAAATGAAAAAACTCAATAACTCCGGAAATATACTCTTCTACAACTAAAAGTTGAAATGAGAAAATAACTTAAAAATTTGCTCCACTCACCTCCCATCTGTATGGACCGATCTCTTCTTGAAATGTAAGTTTTGTCAGCAAATTGGCACTGCTTCGGGCATATGCAACTAACCTTTTTAGTTCCTGGTAAAATCACAAATATGGATTCATAGTCACAAGGCAATCACCGTGGAATCATAACTCACAAGTTAACGAACGCTTGAAACAGACGCAACAGAATCCATGGAGTAAAGTGTTAAAATGCAGACATGAAGTTTAAAACATCAACAGATTAGAATACTTATGTGGAAAACTCAAAAAAAAAATGGTAAACTGTGAGAATATCCTATATATTCTAAGCACACTCAACTTTAACAAAACCCCATCTACTGAGGACACTTTTACTGGAGGACATTCCTGCAGAATATTTTTAGTTAACCCCCGCTATAGTTTATTTTTTAGAGCATTATTCAATGAATTATGTGACAAAAAAATGGACGTGTGAGGAATGAAATCGAGAAACTTCAGCGCCTCAAGCCTTCTCTAATAAAACTCAATTATTTCCAATCTGAAGAGCAACAAACCATTCCACTAGGTGATAATCTAGTCCAAGCCTCAGATTCTTTATCATAAACTGTAGCTAAGAACATTGCTGGTCCTACACTTTGTCCACTCTCACCCTGACCTTTTCTTCTTAGCGAAAAGTTGTCCTGAAAATCCATAATGAAATATATTTTTCAGAGACTAACATTATATCTTGATTTACCTAATCATGTACTCAGACACACAGCCTACCTTTATTTCTTTCTCATCACTTTGGCTCAAGTCATTATTTATGTCGACAACCAATGGAGAGAAAGTCCAATCATAGTTTGAGAGTAACCGCAGGAACCTGTCAAAAAATCAATAAGCATAAGATTGTATTATAATATATTTTAGTAATACTAAGCCCTTTGCAACTTTCTCGTATGTGAATGCCAAATCCCGAGAATTTGCTAGAAACCCAAAAATAACTAAAGTCTGTGTCAGAAGAAATTGAAAGGTGCCCAATTTAGAGGATCATGACCAAGAGAGAAAAAGTAACAGATGAAGTGGTAGAAATGTGGAAGAATAATGCATACGATCTGTTGGTGGATGGAAATGGCCTAGGACCTCTACAAGAGACTAGGCTGGAAATTCCAGAGAAAGGTATAGTGAATTTCAACCTTCTGTGTTGTCATCTTTTGGTCCCCACGTTTTAGCCATCCTAACATCATATACCCAGTTCTCAAACCCCTTAACAAGCAAATTGATATGTTATCTGCAGTAATGTATTCTACAGAGAATATAGGTTTAAAGGAGTGAGGAGTTTACTGACTACGGCTTAATAAAACACTCAATGTCTCTGGACAAAATTGGAAGGTTTTGATCTATCATCTTAGCCACGAAGCTAGCCCTTTAAAAAGGAAAAGGATAATTAAAGGAGAAAATCATTCAAGAGAAGATTAATATGGTCCTTAACAGTTTAATCAAAGAGATGAGTGCAAGACTTTGAGAGTAAGAATGCAATGTTGAAGCAATCACTGATTAAGTAGTAGTCATTTCATCTAGTCAAAATTAATTGGTTGATAAGATGACTAACAACAACTAGGAAACTCACCTCAAAAACCCAGTGATCCGTGAACAGGGAACATCAAATGGCAAAGGATTAAGAAAAAGATATGCAACCAATAGCTCGACAGCCTCTTCTACTAAGCAAGCTGAAAATAGATGTGAAGCAGCCCATCGTTTTGCAAGTCTAGACACATGAAAGGTATACATGAGCTTCAGATTATAAATGTAACATAGCTTGACAAAGAAATTTGCAAATTTTCACCTAGCTACTGGTCCAAATATTGGATAACGACTTTGTAATCCATTGATCATATTAGCATGTTGACTATGGATAAAAAGTTTCTTGTCAACGGAAGAAACTTGCTTAGCCTGAACATCCCCAACTGCATGTTAAAATGGTTTGATAAGTTAAATTGAGAAGTGGCTTTTCCAATTAAATCATAATCATATACAAAGTGGAAGTGCATACCTTCCTTTTTCAGCAAGCTAAGGCCTCTTTCATGCAAAATTTTTAGACGAAAAGCATATCCTGACATTAGCACGTCCACATTATCCTCAGTGGCAGTGCATGTCATCCCCCACTTCTTTTGAAGACTGCCATAAAAATATTATCACATCTTAATAAATATTAAAAAGAATAAGATCCTGAAATGAATAAAGGATCTACACCCTACCTCAATCCAATTTGAAAAAGGAAGCTAGATTTTGTCTTTTCAATTGCAATTTCATCCATTGGCCAGTTCCCAGAACCTTCCAGCTGAAAAGGGAAAAAGAATTTGCTCTTCAATTGTCTGTAAAAACACCAGGACACTGAGCACAACTGGTGCGTCAAGCCATACCTGAATCATAACTTCCAGTGCTTGAATGCATGATGGAACAAACTTGCTCAATCTGAGTGATTCAATTTTTTCATTAGCTAGAAGATGAGGTTCCGGAGGGAACACTGATGAAAACCTGAAAGCTGAAAATGACAATAAGGATAGAACATTAGTTGAGCTCAAGCTTAAATGAGATTCAACGTTAACTTGAACATCCTTGTACTTGCAGTTTTTTACAGGATTTAATTAACAATGAAAACATACACTAACAAGCATAGACACAGATGACTTCAAAAAATGGTACAAGAAATATACAAGAAAAAATGGTAATTGAATGAATAATAAAATATCTGCCCAGGATGGTAAAATACCAGAGTCTAAAGGCAGTACACTGGACACCTTCAATGGAAGGTCTTCAATAAGACGCAAGCGCTTTGATAAAACATCAAATGCCCCAAGCAAACTACCAGCGTATGATATAGGATCTGTAGGTGAATAATTTCAAAAGCATCACAGCAGTTAACAAGCTAAGCAAATCACATGAGACCAGAAAAGGGAGAATTCACAAAGATCATTACCTCCACCACCGTGAATCAAAGAGAAATCTAGTTGATCCACAACAACTACAATATCTTCCGAGGATAGAGAAAGATGTCGACTAAGTACATGCTCAGATATTCTTTTCAAAACAAGATGTCTAGCCCATTGCTCACTTTCCCATACTGTGAAATGTTTTAGGGCAAAAGCCACCACCATGTCAGTATTTGTCAAGATACTTTATCTAAGCTAACAATATGAGAAAGTTGTGTTGCTCATAGAAAATAAAAAAATAAAACAAAAAATGAATCGAAACAATAAATGCCTCACCTGTGCTTTCTGCAATTCTACCATCTTTAAATCTTCGAAGCTCAGCTTTCTCTCCCCAAAACTTTTGAAATTCAAGAGCCTGCTTCAAATAATGGGTGAGCACAGTAATACATGCAGCAACCCAAATGTGAAAGCAAAAAGAAAAAGAGGATATGTGCAGATGAATATATACCTCCTCTTTACTTTCGGAATTTGGGCCAATATCAACCATCCTATATGCTTTCTCCAAAGTACTCACTGAAATTCCTATGAACAACGGTACTTTATCAAATACCGACAAGCCCTGAGGTAGTGAATTTAGTTAGAAATACAACACAACACAAAAAGGATGAAAACACATTTTAAATGGGACACTGAAAGTCATGCTTGAAATCATACATCGTCCACACTCCACTTGCATTGTGTATTTCTCCATGTAACTTGAATGGCTCTTGCTCTATCGTTTAACCCTTTAGATAAAATACCATGTATTTTATCCTCGTATGATCTCCAGCACTCATCGTCCAAACAAAATCCAAATGCAAATACCTCATTCTTTCCCTTCAAATTTATTCTACAAGATCAAAAACAAGTAATAATATAAACTTATAGTTTTTATAACATGAAGCAAGCCATAATGAAATTATATCGCTCTGGGGATAAGTCTTCCAAATATATCTATGTAAAGATATATCTAAAAATTATATCATATGCTATTTACACATGATAAACCTCAAGTGTTTCTTACGAGTAAAGATGACACATGAACTCGTGTGTTAAAATGTTATTTGAAGGCATATCAATTTTGATGAGCAGTATGTATGAGTGAGAATTAGTATAGATAATACCCAATTTTGAAAATCCATTATAATTACAGGAATGAATGTGTATATATTTATATAAACTTATAGTTTTTATAATATGAAGCAAGCCATAATGAAATTTATTCAAAGAATAGAGTATCCATTCATAAAATAAAGTGTTTGAATAGACAAGCATCTATAAGCCAGAGAGAAAAGTAAAGGCAGAGGAGAAAAAGGTTAACGAGTCTCCAACGTGTTATAAGGTAGTAGATTTACATCATTATGATTAATATGTTTTCACATTCCATATCCATGATCATATGGACAACATTCACCGAAATTGACATTTTCAAACACCTCCGCGTCATAGGTGAAAATTAAGATGCTATAAAACCTTATAAACAGATTACACTTATATTTGGTTTAAAGTACCAGATACCACATTTAAAATTCTGCCAAGCAACTATTGCTCCAATTTAAACCCATTTATAACTCTCAATCCAAAATACCAAGCATATCCACCTATATCGCGTAGATCTATGAAGCCTTAATACTTGGTACGATACATACATGGCAATTTTTTAAAATTAAGGATTCAATAAATTTTAGCTACGATGATAAAAGAAATATAAAAAATGTACATATCAAAAATATTAAAAAATCCAATAATTAAAAAAATATTTTATCACAATATAAAATATTTATTATAAATCTGAAATATAACCCAATAAAACCAACTTGTAAATTGTAAGGTGAGGTGGGGTATGTGTATATCATGGTGAGTTACGTTTTAATAAATTAAGGATACACTTTGATACCATCTTACGAAGGGCAGACCCAACGTATAATATATTTAACATATTTAGCTATTTATGTATTGTAAACCTTGCTATATAAACAAAATATTTAACCAATACATTAACTTTTTAATCAACATTTAGACAACCTTTGAAAAGAAAATTATAGTTTTTTAATCAGCAGTTATACTTAAAAACAAAAAACATAAAAATAATCCTATTAAATAAAAGAGTATAAAAATAAAGAACAATCATAAAAGCACATGTGGATAGAATATTATAATAAAATTATTAGACAAATAATATTTTTCATTGTATACTTATTATGTCGTTGGGTAGTATTAGAATCATCGGGTTTAAAATTCATAAACCCGTTGACCCAATCCAACCCACAAATTTCGGTTAGGTCGGGCAAGGTCACCGCTCAACGCTCTACCTATCAAAGAGGCAAAGCTGCCATTCACAGTCAATGACAAACTAGTAAATAAACATTACCTCATGCAATAGTCATACTTAACAGCATAGTCAATCTTGGTCATAAAAACTTCCTCAAATCCACCATCATTACACTTTTGTAAGCACCTAAGTGTCATAGCAGCCTCATCTTGAAGCTGAATACAGAAGAAGATCCAAAATAAATAAATAAATAGTCAAATTGAGAACTACAATGTTTATAATATTGAAAAAACAAGTTGGTGTACGGTTCAAATGTACCCGAGTAAAACCAATCCTGGACATTCGGAAAGCTAGATTGAATCCTCCAGATGGATGACATATGAGAATTGGAAATGACTCCTTAAGTTGAACCTTTTGCTGAAAATAGGAGTAGTGAACAAAAAATATTACATGAGAAAAGAAAACTCCAGCAAACAATGTAATTCATATAACCTGTTGTGCAGAACCGTTACAATGTGTTACGAAGACAACAATGAAGGACTGACAATGAATGGACATATCCCAAAATGAAAAGAAAAAGACAGAATTTACTAATAAAGTTCTTAATAAATGGAGCGAATAAACTTGCCATTCATTCCCAATTAAAACTAAAGTCTAAGCAATTGAAAACATAACAAAGCTACTTTGGGTCAAAAGCATAACGCTACACTATCAAACTACAATTTATTTAAAAATTGAAAAAGTAAATAGTAGCTTTTTGTTCAGTTTTTTCAAAATGCTATAAAAATAATAATTCGTCCAGATTAGGTTAACAAACAATCATCAAAACAACAAAACAAAAAGAATAAAGAATAAATAAAGCATGAAATCAAATGATACATAAAATAGATTTACAATAAGTAAAAATAGTTAAAGAAAAAAACAAGCAGAGATCCACACCTCCTTCGTAATATGGATCTCGCCTTCCTTTGGAAAGTATAACCCTCGGTTCCACGACTCTGATGTTGCTGCAAAACCACTACCATTAATAAATACATATCTATTGTGCCAATACATATTGAAGCCCCATCCCCAGTCTGTGCCTATTTTAAAGTTAGTAGCCAATTGCCTGCATGTTCACTAAGAAACTGAAAATATATTTTTTTATTGATAATTCCTTTGGATGGGAAAGAAAAGGAATAGGCTTTGATGATAGAACTCAGATGCCAAATATAAAGGAGAAAAATAATGATAATGCATTGAGAAAACGTAAAAGCAAACCTAAACAAGTAACAGTTTTGTTTCCATAACACTCTAAAAAAAGTAAATGATTTTAGACTCTTAGAAGAGAACTAAACAATGTTTTCCATAGCATTTCATCAAAACATGGATGTGTATCACAAACACAGTATATTATTGCACAGGACATAATTTGTGTAAACATACACGCATTGACAACCATAACCACCAACATGAGTAGCTTAACTCTCATAACAGACCAATCTTAGCACACTAACATGACCAGGAGAGCTGAACAAAATGAATGGAAACGCAAGGAGAGACTACAAGCATACCAATGAAATTCAAGGTGACGCGGAATATTTCAGTTGCCTTCATTGAATTGCTAATATGTTGCTTAGAAGCAAGGTATGCCAGTATGACAGAAATCAAAAACCCACTCAGGCAATCATGAACATATATTGAACTTCTTTGCCGGGCCCAAACCTAAATCAATGAGGACAAGCAATCGGTTCAGCTTTCCACTATGCAATTTTATTCATTGAATCCCGGACATAAATACCCAAAAACAATCAAATATCAAACCTTAAGCAGTATTAAAGCCTCCCTTAGTTCCTTCCATCCAACAAAATACTTGTCAACGAATTCAGCATCCTCTATAAACATGTCTTCCAGAATACTAGAATTGTACTTCGGTGTAGCCTGAAGATCAATCCCTTCAAGATATCAACAATCAATCATCAAAAACTCTGTCAAAAGAAGACGCCACAATCTTGGAGAAATAGAATAAAGGTATAGTGAAAACAGACCATTACTCAGGTTATGAATGTTGTTGCGCTTCAGGTTCAACTTTGCTATGCTAAATACAGCCTTGGCGGACGGAATAATTCTTACAAAAAAACCAGGCACTTCAACAAGCTTCGCAGCTGCAATTATTTTCATCGTTAGAATAACCAACAACATTTCAGAGGCATTAAATTAAATTCTGAGCGGACACGTAATGCAAACCTGGATACACAATGAGCAAGGGTTTTCTGGCTTCATTCTGCATAGTGGACCATTCAACCCTATCAATAGATGAAGACCTCTCCAAATACTTCTTTATCAAACATAAATACAAACACCTCTTGGCGTAGTATCTGTAATTTAAATAATCCTTCTCATGAAAGCATTCCTAACAAAATATGAAAACAGTTATAAAAGTCGAAACACACATCTCGCATCAGAAAATTAAATAAAACATTAATTAAATTAATATGTAAATTTGGTTATCGCAGTTCTTTTTTCTGATTATTGTACCTTTGGTAACCTGATAATAAGATCAGCATTAACTTCAGGCCTCGCAATACTCTGTATGGAGTAACTTCCACCAGTCTTAATAAACTCTGGCTTCTTAAACTTAAACTCGACCTTATCGGCGCCAATGTCCGAAACAAACCGCGATGCTAAATCTGCAGTTACCTGCCAATTCACGCGCATTCAGAAGCTCAGTGTTGAATGCACCGAAAATCATAGCAGAGAGAAAGACGAATAGAATAATGACCTTGAAATCGTTGGGGATTTTGTCTATGGAGGCTTTGATGGCGGAAACGGTGTCGTCAACGAGCTTAGTGAACTGAGGAGAGTAATCTACGTTGACCTCTTTCAATAGCTCCGACACCTTTAACTCCGTTGATTCCATGGCCATAGCTTCGGCCTCCATCGTCGTGAGTGTTGTGGAAACGCGGCAGAATGACTAACGGCTTGTTTGGGTTTAGGGTTTATGGCAGAATGGTGGGGCTTGACGTGTTAATGAGCAAACCTTTCAAATTATTGTTAGTGGGTATATTAATGTCCTTAATTTGTTTTTAGGAGAAATTAATCAGAATTAATTTTTGGGGTTACTATGTTAGATAAATAATCCAAATTAATTTACTTTATCAATTTTTTAAAACTTTAAAAAAAAATTGTTTGAATATTCACAATTTGAGAGGATCAATTATTTATTTAAAAGAGTTCAATTATTTTCATCTCACTAACTTCATAAACCTACAATATGATTCTTATAAAAATTTTAGTGCATATATTTTTTTCCAAAATTAAGAAATTTGTATTTAATAGCAATATGTAATTTAGTAAATGGATAGGAATTTGTAAATATTATTTATATTAATTATTTGATTAAATAAAATACTAATAATAAAATGTCTGAAAAATAGTTTTGGTGCGTATTATTTTCGGAAATACATTAATATTTTTTAATAATTTAATAATATGTTAATGATGGATTAAAGGAATTTAATATTGAAACATCAAAAGACCAAATTTTTAATTAAGATTTTATAAAAGTAAAAAATGTATACTCAAGAAATTATATCTGGGGATAAATGAGTAAAGATGACACGTGAACTTGTGTGTTAAAATGATATTTGAAGGCATATCAATTTTTATGAGCAGTATGTATGAGTGAGCATTAGTATAGATAATACCCAAATTTGAAAATCCGTTATAATTACAGGAATGAATGTGTATATATTTATTTGTTTTGTCATTGTACCGAATCAAATATTAGTTTTTGTTTTATACGTTTACCCATTCTAAATCATTAATTTTTTTATTTTTTATGTAATATAATAATTTCAAATAAATCTCAGGTTTAATTGATTTTTTGTTCTCGTATTGTTTGCGTGATCCAATGCAGTTTGTTTTCAATTACATCTTCGGATTTGTAAATATAATCTAATTAAGCTCTTTTTGTTAGATCGACGATAATGACATTGGACACCACATGTGACTTTGTAGTACTTTTAATTTTCCTCTTATCTTTTATTTTCTTAAAAAATGTAGGTTAGTGTTGTGCTAGGTGTTAATTGTATTGTCAATATTCTGTGATGGTCGTTGGCACATAAAGAATGTTTTGTCTTGTATTCAATTTATTTTTTTATTTAAAATTTTAACTTAATTGAATACAAGATATTACGTAAAGATTTATTAATGGCAAAAATAAAAAGAAATAAATTACGAATTAACTCTAAACATGATGTTAAAGTCGAGTTAACGAATTAATTACACAAAAAATAATTAATTAAATATATTTTTTTTTAAATAAAATTTGAAATTAGTATATTTGGAAGACTTTAAATCAATTTAGATTCTCAACTTTATGATTATGTAGATTTAATCATTTTAACTAAATTTTATTCATTTTATAGAATATTTCAAATGTATTTTTTAACTAACTCGAATTTTTGTTCAAACTTTTCAAAATAAATTAATTCAAATTTTCATTAAAAGTTAAAAAATAAAAATATATTTAATAAAAAAGTAATCAAAGGATCAAATTGATTTATATAAAAAAATATGAGAACAAGAAAATCAATTAAGCCTAAATTTTATTTGGTATTTTGTGTCACAGTTTATTTTTAAGTTATTTGTACTCCAATAAACTTTTAACTTAATTTTACTCTGTAACCAATAAACTTTATAATATTGTTTCTTTCTTGTAGTTATTTGATATTTGTTTTATGATTATTTGATCTTTATTCAAAAAATGTTATTTAATATTTATTCAATTATAATTCTTGTATTTGTATTTGATATTGGAAAAAAATGTGTATACTTGATGTATAATATCATATAATTTTGTTTTGATTTTAATATATATATATATATATATATATATATATATATATATATATATATAATTAGTATTGCAATTCGTACAAGGATTGGTACCCTCATATTTATACCTGTTTTTGAATGGATGATACGAGATAAAAACCAATTATATATATTAAATATGGAAATGGGATGGGTTTTCACTCGGAGATTACATAATATTTTTTTTCGTTATCACTTTTATCTTTTACGAAGAAATTATGGTTAAAATATTATTTTTTTCTAAATTTTCGTTAAACTTAATTAAATCAGTCATAATTTTATTTTTTTAAACAGATCTCATTTTTTTTGTTAATTTTGTTTAATTTAATTATTTTTTTACTAAGATCATTTAAATCATTAATAGTGATGAACAATGATGGTCATATCATTTTGTAATTTTTTTATTTTAAAATATTTTTTAAAACATTCACATGTTAAAATTAATATTTTATATTCAATTTGATCCATATATTTTTATTTTTGTTCAATTTAATCTCCATTTTGTTTAAATGAAACAATTTTGTCTCTCTCCAATCAAATTTACTTTCTATATTAAAATTCACATTTTTATTAAATATTTTTGTTTAGCATTACAATTAGTTTAAAAATAGAACGAAAATTTAAAGGATAAAGACAAATTTTAAAATTTTACATCAATGATTTTAGTTTTCATCCTTAAATTTTTTGTTATATTTTTAAACTAATTATAATCTTAAACAAAAAATATTTAATAAAAATGTGAATTTTAACAAAAACATCATTATAACTTTTATACTAAAATTAAATTTGGTCTCAATTATGAAAAGACAAAATTATTCAATTTTAAATAAAATTGTGATTAAATTGAAAATAAAAAATTGTGTGCCTTCTTTTAGAAGCACAAGGTTTCCGATAAAGATAAAGATGCTGGTACAACAACAAATTTATAGCAATTATATATGTCGTGAGTACATTTTAACTTCTTAAATACGTTGTTATTCTAATGTTTTATTTCTTGTAATTTATTAATAAAAGAAAAAGGTTGCAAAAAATGAAAGATTTACCATTTTTTACTCCAAAAATACTTCCATATAAAAGCTAAAAAACGATTGATACAAAAAAAAAAGTTGTTTATATACAAAAGGCTTAAATAGTCATTTGGTCCTAATTTTGGTCGACTTTTTTCACTCTGGTCCTACTTTTGAAATTGTTTTCAATTTGGTCATACCTTTCGTTAAATTTTTTCAATTAACTCCTTTTCGTTAACTTCGTCTAAATGGTTAACGGAACAGTGGCCAACATGGTTATTTTCTATGACGTGGATTGTTGTTTAGTGACATGTCCGTTTCCACTGTATGCATAGAGCAAATGTTATAATTGAAAGTTAGGGTTTGTGTGTTCTTGAATTGTGATTGTCTTCCATCCATCTTCAGCTGAAAAGGAATGTCTTGTGGGGCATCTTCCTCTTCATGCAATAGATGGGTTCACCGAGCTTGCAATTCATGCCATGGTGGTTATAGGGTTTCAGGCTCACCCCCAATTTGCGATTGCGGAGACATTGCAGTGGTGCGCACAACTAGAACTACAAAGAACTTGGGTAAACAATTTTGGGACTGTGCGAACTTTAAGGTTTGTTTCTCATTGTTTCACTTTCAGTGTTTCACTTTCATCTTCTTTTTCTGTTTTGCAGAGACGTCAATAAATCCTAATCATTAACACTAATCCCAAACAATACTCAACAAAAATCAAACCCTAAACCAAAACATACCTCCGTGAACAACACCTTCAACCCTCTGCCAACGATTCTACAAATATCAGCGTCAATTGGATGGCAGAAGTTGATCTGAAATGGCCAATTGAAGGATATCCCCAAATCGACGAACTAATCCCCAATTGGACACCAAATCCCCCAATTCGACAAACACAACCCTAAACCCAATTCAATTAACCTAAACCCTAAATGATTCTGCAATTACAATTAAATGGCCAGCACAATAATTAAACAGACACGTCATTGAACAACAATCCACGTCACAGAAAATAACCATGCTGACCACTGTTCCGTTAACCATTTAGACGGAGTTAACGAAAAGGAGTTAATTGAAAAAATTTAACGAAAGGTAGGACCAAATTGAAAACAATTTCAAAAGTATGACCAAAGTGAAAAAAATCGACCAAAACTAGGACCAAATGACTAATTAAGCCTATACAAAAGTTTCAAATATTGAAAATTTTATTTCATTAAACGATTAAAATTTGTTTGGTTCATCAGAAATATTATTGAAACATATTTATATAATTTCTTCGGGAATAAAAATGCAACGTATTAATTTTTTTTACCGAAATTATTTTTCAAAAACTTTGTTTTACCCTAATATTAATTTTAAAAAACTTAATCAGGCATGGGAAACATATTTTCAGGAAACGAAAAAGAAATATCTTCTACCAAATGTCCCCGTAGTTTTGTGATTTGAAGATTGGAAAAATATGTTGTATATGTTGGGCTGAGTTTTTAAACAATATTCCCAGTAAACAATATTTTGCAATATTGAATTTGGATTAAGTTTCCCATCAATTTTTTGTTCTTAAAAAATATAATATCCCATAAACAATATTTTTCAATAATAATTTTGGATAAAGTTTCTCGTAGAATATTCCCACGAAAGAGATAGCAAGCTAACTCTCATACGCCGTAGTGTCTTAGAAAAGCTATTTCAATGCGCACTTAAAAACTACGAAATAACTCTTAAAATTATCCAAATTTGAATTTCTTAGCCAATGAACGACTAGTCCAATCCAAGTAGACCGATTTAAAATCAAAAATATGATAAATCAAAACCATAAAATATATCTATTAAAACTCGTTTCTAAATTAGCTCTTTTAGGAATCATTATAAATTGATTATCATACATGTAATACAAAATATATAACGTACAGTAAGATATAGTTCTAACACTTAAAATAAATTAAACAAAAAATATATAATAATAGTGTTGGTGTTGTATCTAACGTATTATGTTCACCGAATAACTTAAATTCAGCATTAAAATTAAATAATTAATGGTTCAGAAAAAAAAATCTTAAAAAATTTCAATTAATATAACTAAACTGTTTATTGTACAATACTTATACAATACAACCCACTTCCATAACAATAACAAATAATCATGGTTATGCGTTTGTGTATATATGTACAACTCTTTAGAATTTGAAGTCTTATTTATCTGAGAAAAATTTCAGACCAAACTCAACTAATTTTTTTGGTATGAAAATTCATTCCATCTACATCTACTCTTTAATAATAGTCTGACATGCTGACAAAGTAAATTTTGTATATCTGCAAGCCTCATCCTGCTCACATAAGTGTAATCAATAGGAAATTATAGAAAAGTATAAGTCATAATCAAATTAACGAGTCTAGATTTTCTATTAATTTTATTTTGTATTGTTCTCTGTTGAGCATTACAATTATATTGTGTTGGTATTTTAAATATCTTTTTAATATATTTTAAAACTTTAAAATTAATAATAATCGATATATTACAAAGACACAATAAAAAAACACCACAAAAAATCAGTACAGGATCCAAATTCCAAATTAACACACGCATAATAATTTCATGAAAATAAAAGTGTACCGTCACACTTGGTGTGTATATATATATATATATATATATAAGGTATAACGTTTATATATATACACACGCGCGCGCAAGACAAATTTAAGGTTTAACGTTTGATTTGTGTCATTCTGTTAACATCGGTGATTTTAATATATGATACTCCAAGAGACGTAGCGGCAATGATTTTAGGTTCTGGTGTTGAAAAAAGCTCTCAGTTCCAGCTACTGCAACATAACTTCATTGGGTGATTAGATTCGATGCGGTCTTCCAAGAAGGTAAAGATTATCTCACTGTATAAACTGACCACTGCAACGCAAAAGAAATACTACTTTATTAAGTAAGCGAAAACAAAAAGGTAGTAAGAGTTAACAAGTGCGATACTGGTTTTCTCTTACCAAATTATTTGAGTTCATTTACCAATAATTAAGTGTTATACAGGTTAAAACAATGTATTTGCATTAAAAACTACACTAATTAAAGAGCATTAGTATTTTAAAATATTGATTAAAGTTCGTCATTAAAAATATTTATATACTTCACCATACAGTCTAATGTGATTTTTAGAATGTCAGACATGATTAAAAAAGAAAAGGAAGAAATAAACGGCGTAACGAGGCTCTGCCATGTCTTAAGAAGTTAATATCAATATCAACATCAGTATATCTGAAATCACAACCGACAACAACATCAAAAAAATTAGTAAAGAATTTGAACTCATGATCCAACTTTGAGACATTGGACCATCGAATTTGGTTCAAAGGAATTAAATGCACCCATGTCCCACTCGCTTTCGCACATCACTGTATCTATCTATGTTTGGGTACAAATCAGAAAATCGAAAACAACGCTATAAAATTTCAGATTCTGCTCAAGCATCAACAAACAGTTTGTTCAAAGGAGGTAATGGTCACGAGTCATGACATGCACCTGCGAAAGTTGGAGTTATAATATAACGTGTTTCCAATTAATCGATTCAGAAACGGTCCATATATGTGGTGGTCAACAACAACTATATATATAAACTAAGAGGTGAAGTGAGACAACGAAAAAGTAGGTTTATACGTAACTGAAAGAGAAAGTTAAAGAAATAAATCCAAAGAAAAAGCAAGCTAATAAGAATATAGAATTATCCCATTCTCACACCGAGGGCGAGAAAGGAAGCAAACAAAACGGAAAAGGTAAAAAGAAACATAATATCCACGATTCGAGACCATCATAACCATCGCAATCAAAAACATCATCGTAAAACGTTGACGTATAACTGCCTGTGTGTTTGATTGGTCTTGACCGTATCCAGGGTAACCACGCTAGCCAGCTACCTCCTTTTGTAATATCTTGTGTGACTATTATTATATTATTATTATCATTATAATATGCTATTGATTTTTGTTTTCAACATTTATCTTGTGAAGTCGTGGACGAGGCTCGTTCTGTCTGCGACGTTGAGTCTCCACGAGAGAAACGGAATGCCGTTATCGGCGTCTCGGTCGCCGTCATCCGCGAAACAGAACTCGCTCCCCATCCCCGGCGAGAAACACTGCATCTTCTGACTCTGCGGGTGTGCGTACCAGGAGTTGTTGTACACCTGCGCCGATTCCATCATGCCGCCAGAAGCCTGCTGCGGCGGTGCAGCCGCGGCACTCGCCCTTCTCTCCTCCTTCTTGAATCTAATCCCACACGCATTGCACAGTGACTGCAATGCAATCCACACACAAAGTCACAAACCACTCTTCAATGTCGGAGAAAAATAATGAAAATGTTGATTAAACTAAACTACATTGTATAAGAAAAAAGATAAGCAAAAAAGTGTTTTTTTTTTAATGAATTGAATCTGGTTCTGAAAAAGAGATATATAGAGTTTAAGTTTGGAGGAGTGATAAGCATGGTGATTTAAATTTACCTTGGGGCCTCGGGGGCCATTTCTCCAAAGGGGAGTTGAGGTGGTGTCACAATTGGCGCAGCGGCGAGCGATGAGAGGGTCGGTGTTTGAGGTGGTATTGGGGGTTCTGGAGGATTTGGTTTGGGATTGAGGGCTGTGTTTGGATTGTAGTAAGTCCCAACAGAAGTTGGAAACGGAGGTACGTTGGTGGTGGCGAGTAGGTTTTTCCTGGTCTTGGGAGAAACGGGTGGATGGGGTACCGAGGGAGAGGGTGCAGTCAACAACGGAAGAGGAAGAAGAAGACGAGGAGGAGAAGGAATAATCGTAAATGTCGGAATCTTGGTAAGGTTGTTTATGGTTTGTGACTGAGAAAGGCATGGAGAAGGAGGTGGTTTGGGTGTGGGAGGTGCCACATGTACAGGGTCCCATGACGTTCCCCTGAAGACACTGCAACAACAACGATATTGATGAAGTGGCTCTGGATAGGGAGAGAAAGAAAGAAGATGGAAAATGGTATAAGAAGTGAGGGGGAGAAATGTAAACAACGTTCTCCTTAATATAGGGGTTGGTGAGGTGATGCAATAATTGGGTTGAAGTAGTTTGGATTTATAGCATGGCATAGAATGGAAGGAGAAAGGTCGAAAGAGAGAAAGAGAGAGAGTGGGGGTGTTGTTTAGTTTTGGTCATTGGGTAATGGGTAGTCAAAAGAAGCCACGTGACGAGCGGGAACAGTCTTCCATGGATCTGCCTTTTCCGATCACGAGGTTTTTGTGTCTCAAACCCAATATCCCTATCTCTGCCAAGGAAAATCAAATACTTTCCAATCCAACACCCTTATTCTCACGCTCCTTTTCCCTCCCTCCTCTACCACGCTCTAATCCCAATATTACTGTTACTAAACCCTTCTCACCACGCTGCTTAGTGCCTAAGCTATCTCCTTACATTTTTTTTTATTCAAATTTAATCACATTGATGCAGAGGTTTGTTTTGGGCTATTCTGAACACAACAATGACCCAGACTCCGTTAGTTGTTATAGGGCGTCCAATCCATCAAATCTGCAGAAGAAGAACACAACAAGCAGTTTTGGCTGTCGTACAGTGCGAATCACGTGAATCCAAAACAAAAGCCAAGCTCGTCATCATAGTAATTAACCTCATCACCACTTTGCTTTTCGACAGCATTGCTTATGCGACTACACCGGAAGAGAAGAGAAAGGTGTTCAACTGTGTTTTTGTTTGTTTGGGTCAAAGCTGGTTAGATAATAGAACAAGGCGTTGCAGAAAAGAAAAGAAAAGGAGCAGAGAAAAAATAAAAGAAAATCCAAAAACTGGAGTTTGTTTTAAAAAGAAAATCAGAGAGGTGCCCCACATCATCATACCCAAGCAAAGCAATGCCAAACCCAAACAAACAAACCCCTCTGGAACACATCGATCCCATTCCATGAAAAAGATTCAAAAACATTCACTGAGAGTGAGAATCAGATCGTCTAGAGATTGGTGAAGCACAGTTCCACAAACGGGACGACCACCGCTTTCCAAAAGATGCTCTCCGTTTGCTTTGTGAACTGCAACCAAAAACCAGGATTAATTACATAAATTTTTAGAATTCAGATCTGTCTATAGAATATATTCCCCAGGGGAGTATCAACTCTCCAATCCAAGTTTCAAATCATGTGAAACCCTAAATAAAATACAAAATCACACAGAAGTAAAATAATATTATTATTATTGTAGTCCAAATTTGAAATGATTGGAATAGGGTGCTCCAAAGACCAAACGCAGCAACAACAAAAGACACGTTGAACATAGTCTTTAATCTCGTGATCATCTGCAAAAGTGGTTCAAACCATGATTCCATGTTTACGTACGCAACTGGAAATTCCAACGGGAAGCTCCTAAAAGAAAAGGGCATAACGAAAAATGTCGTAAACCATATATAGGATCCAACGCTACGTTGCCATCGCTAACCTTTGACACATAACAGTCACCACGTCGGTGAGTGACTGTTGCAAATAATTCAGTTCACCAAATTCTTTGAATCTTCTTTTTCTTTTTTCGCCCAGTTATCTTAAAAAAAAGTGTTACTTAAACTCCGAAATTATTTGCCATTAATTTCTCATATCGTTGCTATTCATGTGGACGATGCTCCCAACAACAAAATTGACGGAAAAGAAAGGCTAAATTTTCATCATCCGTTTTAATTTAATTGCAAAACAGATAGAACGAAAACACTAAACAACACAGTTTCAAAAATGAAAATTTGAATAGCACGCAAGGGATCGATGGATCAAGAAATACCCACTTGACATAAAGTAGTTAACATTAATTAAAAAAACAAAAAACTGGTGTGTGTTGCATAATTACTTCCAAACATGAACGACAAATGAGAATATAATAGTAAATTTAAAAATAGAAAGATAAAGAAATGTTGTATTAAGGCGCATACAATATACACAGTGGTTTAAGAGCAGGTTTGACCGGTTGACCAAAAGGTTAGACCTCCATAGAGGAGACAATTAGATGTTACAGAGTGTGGTCTGAGATGTTATATGATACTGACAAGAAGTTAACTTTCTTAGGTAGCGGGATTTCTCTTACAATACGGTTTCCTTTTTCTACATGTTCCACCTTTGCCTCCCACTTTAGATTTTGTTCCTTCTTTTCCTCCTTCTCTTATTCCTATTCCACTTCTTCTTTGAAACCTCACCAATCTCTGCAAAAGAAGATCCCGTCAACAACAAAATCACTGGACCAACCCGATCCCAATCCATCTTGCCAAAAGCTCTTCAAGGAACAAATTTAAAAAAAAAAATTGAAATATAAAATAAAAATATCCCAAACCCCCAGGTGAGAGAAAGACAGACATTCCAGTTGTGTCTTGTTGCTTTTGAGGAGTGGAATTTTATTCGTTCCCAAAGTTTATTTTAGTAATAATTGTGCATTTGTTTTATGCATTGTTGTATTGTATCTATTCACTGTCATATACTAATATTCTAATCAAATTCCACCACCCGAGTGTGGCTCCAGGCAATATAGGCACCCACTGTTCAACATACTTGCATTGAATTGCATGCATGCAATGCAAACAACTTGTTTCGCAACCCCCACGTGGCATATTGGTGGATGATATTATTATTATTATCATCGAATGGATTGGTTTTGGGAAATTTGTCGGATTAGGCGTTAGATACGATTTCATTTGAGGAGTTGTGTCTGTAACGGTTGAATGTGTTTTTTGTATGAATTGGGAATGACATGAGTGCTTTGATATATTAGGGTTTGAAAGAGAATAATGATAATATCACTCTCATTTTTTTATAATGACATCACTAAATTTTGACAATTTTATCTTATAACATAAATATGATATTTTTAATATCTTTAAAATATTAAAAATAAAAAAATAAAAGAACGAAAAATCACTTAAAAAATATCATCTAAACATCTAAGTTATAAGAAAAAATTATCAAAATTTAATAATCAAAAATTATTTTTCATCATTTTCTAACTTTTATGTTTTTATTTTTTGATGTTATTTAATTTGAGTCATCGATTTTTAAAAAAATATCAATAACCTATTTTAAACTACGTCAAAAGATGAAAAATAAAAGTTAAAAAATCGAAATCTTAGTATAATTTTTCTTTAATGAAATTGAAAATGGAAATAGGTGAGTCCCACCAAATCCAAGGAGGCACGTAATGTGATGATTAACGAGAGCATTACATGTAAGACCGTGCAAAACTGCGGTTGTGAGGCGGTCACACACACTCACGCCAACACACACGCATGCTCTTCTTTATCTTCTCTTTCAAATCAAAATTAATCATCGTTCGCGGCTCATTCTTTCTTTAATTAATCACGCTTTATTTTAATCTTCCACTGCTAACAATGTATGATTTTAAATCACCAACGCAATAAGAGTCGACAAAAATAAATAAAAACCTTAAACTCTGTCTTTCAATTTATATATTTTCGTGAACGTTGTGTTCTTTCCCAGGAAATAATATATTTATGTATACCATATTGTTTTTATTGAATTAATTGTGTATTGTTTATTTTAGTGTTGACCGCCCAGCAGCAGCAGGTGCATTTTCCAATAACTGCTATAAAATTCAGTTTGTCAGATTATTAACTATAAAATATTAGTGGCTGGAGCGAGGGAGTTTTATTTTATAAATCACTAGCTTACGAATGTCTCAAACTATTAAAACCAGAAACAAACAAAACTCTAATTAACCAAAATATAACCCATCTTTAAATTATTTATCAATCCATCTGCACATTTTTTTAAAGAAAAAATGAAGAGTCATTTCGAAAATATGACATATTGATGTGAAATATCTAATATTTTTTTTCCTTTGTCAACATTTATTTTTAATTTTTTAGTCATTTATTTTTATTTGCAAACATAAACACGAGATCATACTCACGGATCAAACAGAATGTTACTTCCATCGAACACTTGTTAATAAAAAATAATCTCTCTTTGCCAATCATGGGATGATAAATAATTTCATCTACCGTATTATTCGAATCCATTTCCCTTTTTATAAAACATGACCACATTAATTTAATATAGGTATGATTATAAACGATATTAAACTTTTTTAATTAAGTATGGGATGAGAATAAGGATGTACATATATGTTCTATTCTCATACCTGTCGTACTTCATCCTCGTTTAAATTATTAAAATATTTATCATTTATTAAGTAATTTTAT
>Ga0214544_1002059_pt1 | contig 42296 bp, 35 predicted proteins | sample CNSS3metaG_FD_160074 | JGI IMG/M metagenome (GOLD analysis project Ga0214544, IMG submission 160074) | Root nodule microbial communities from cowpea collected in UCLA plant growth center, Los Angeles, California, USA - CNSS3 | ecosystem: Host-associated > Plants > Roots > Nodule | place: USA...
TCTAAGTTTTCACCTTTAATCAAAGTAACTTCTCAATTATTAGCAAAAACTCATTCAATCATATGAAAGTTTCTAAAATTAATCAAAGTAACTTCTCAATTAAAATTTAAAAACCCTTGGACTCATATGATTGTTATGTTATGTAGATTTAACATTGTGCTAACTTGCTACAATGTAAAAATCATTACTTTTACTAAATTAAGAACCAAAAGACATAGATGAAAATAAATCTCGACAAGAATCAAAAGAACAAACACATTTATTCAAACCTCAGAATCCAATTAAGAAATTATAATGAAACTAACCATTGAAGCTTAGCCCTTCATGGAATGCAAAATAAAATAAAAATAATAGAAGAATGGAGAGAGAAAGGAAACAAAATTAGGCCCCCCTTAAGGGCTCCTAAACTCCAAAGTCTCGAGCTTGTTTTTCTTATACTCCATTGTTCTCTTTATATAGGACTTGGATTGGGCTTTTCGGTTGCTAAAATCTCTCAAATAAAGATGAAGATAAATATTTAAAAATATTTGGAGAGATATAGACTATTTGACAAATATAGTTGGTTGATAATATCAATATCTAATATAATTAAATTAATTAATTAATTAAAGAAGTATGATAAATTATCACCAATTAATATTTGTATTAATTTTCCAAATCAACCATTTGCTATCTCCTCAAATTATCTTCTAAATAATCCAATATCTTCAAGATATATTTGTTTGTTGTGATCTAAAAAGATTTAAGAAGATCTTGTCATATTTAAAAAGATTTGGTAGTTATTATCTTTTAATATTTTATGATATAATTAAATAAGATAACTATTTGAAAATATCAAATAAAATATCTAAAGATATATTTTTCTCAAATTGTTGCTCTATTTTTGGTTTAGCCAAACTTCTTCACTTTTTCAAGTTTTTCTTGTCGTCTTCATGCAATGCTTCGCTTGGATTTTTGTGATTTTGATAATTTATTATTCTTGGATTTATCTTTAAGGTGTCATGAAGCTTTAAGCAATTTATTTCCACACCTCCATGAGCTCAACTTAGCTGCAGCTCCACTAACACACCTCAAAATATTCAAAGAACATTTGTGCAATTAAAAAGCTATTTTGAACATGTTTTTGTATCTCATGCTCAATAAACCCAATTATAAGAAATCTCAATTACATCAATATTTAAGCACACAAACTCAATTAAATATCCAGAATTAAACATTAAATGAGGACAAAAATACGCATTCATAAAAAATAAATAAATATGAGAGAAGAAAAAATTTGTACGGACGAAGGAAAATTCCAATATATTTACATACATACCGTAAATTTCGTTCATGAAACAATATAATTATTATAATTACTAGTATTTACTTTACCTTATCTTTTAGGCTTTGATGGTATTAAATGATGGTACTATTAAATTATGTATAAAAGTATGGACGAGCGTTTTGGTTGAATGTTTGTTTCCATGGATGTCCAAGGATTTGGAGGAGCCGATTTGCACTAGGAATGTTTTATCCATCCATGCTTCAATGTAAATGTATGAGTTGATTCATTGTACACTGATGTGGAAAAGACAAAAGTACCCTTACCTTTATTTTGAAAGGAAGTAGTGCAAAAGTGGGAATATACCAAGATTCTTGCATGCATGGTAAGATTCATTACATAAAGAGTGCAGATTCTTCTGTGTCTCTGGTTATTTGGCTGAAAATGGTAGTTCGTTGTATTAAATGACATAAATGTGAATGTTGAGAGCACTTATTTCTCTTCCAATATGTAATAGAGTTATGGAGATATGATCGTGCCATAAGGAATGTCGAACAACCCGTAGAGCAAGACAAGAGGTTCATAGGTATATCATGAACGTGGATCTAAATGACCAAATGGATTACATCCCTAACTATAAGACCCGTGAATATTAATTAATTAAATAATTAATTAATTAATAAATGCGGGCAGTGGGAGCCTTTATGGCATGAAATTCTGACTTAAATGATGTGGAAGAGTATTATCTCAATTGGTTGAAAGTACTTTATTGTGTGAGACGACTTGGGTTTGAGTCCTATGTGTGTCATTTATGCATTGTTTGATTTATTATTAATTTTAATAATATGCATGATTATGTTGAGTGATAACATAATTACAGAATTATGTGAATTATCATGAAATATGAATTGGTTGAATGGTTATGCATTGATTTGATGATAAGCATGGTATGGGTTTGAACCTTGGTGAACCAAAGTTGACTCTTTTTGCTAACAATTAGTTGTGACTTGAATGTGAAAAGGCATAAAAAACCCTAGCAGAAGGGTAGCCAAGAGGGGTTGAAAAACCACTAAATAATGGTCTTTGAATAACAATTAAAACATCATTAAGCTTATTTTCGTTTTAGCACATTAACCTAGCATTAAGGCCCTTTAAAAGGCAAAATTTTGAGAGAGAAGAAGGGTTGGGTTTGGAGAGGCTGTTTTTTGAGAGCTTTATGAAGTGTGCAAAAATTTAGAGGGAGTTGGGAGGATTGCGGCAATTGAGAGCTGATTAAAGAGGAGGTGTTAGGCTGCCTAGTGATCAAGGAGAGATTCTAAAAAATCTGCATTTTTTTACGCAAAGGCATCCAGTTTAGGGGAGCTGAACCCAAAATTTTGTGTTGTTGTATGAATTACATGATTTTGATGTTTGTGTGCCATGATTCTCGTGCTCAAGCTGTTAAGAATTGGTGGTTGAATGATTCCTTTGGATGTTGTATGAGAAATTCAGTATGCCTCTATATGAATATTATAAGGGTTTGGGGATATATGTTGTTATGGTTCAAACTCCAATTTTTGGTAATCATGTTGCGTTGCAATTAGGTTCATATGTTGATGCATTATTTTCAAGTGTGGTGTGTGAATTGGAATGAGGTTTAGACATTGTTTTGGTATGTTGCGTGCGTAAATAGGGTCGAAGTTTATGATTCTCGCTCAAGCGAATCAGACTCGCTTAGGCAAAAATAATAGAGGCTTGAACTCTGATTTTGCTCGAGCGTCTCGCTCAAGCAGAGGGTTTCAGTTCTGGGCGACAGACCAACTCACTTCGGCGAGTGTGTCTCGCCTAAGCGAGAAATTGTGAGGATTTCGTGTTTCCTGCTTGAGTCTCTCGCTCAGGCGGAGAGTTTTGTTTTGAGCGACAAAGCCTCTCGCTTAGGCGAGCCTTCCTCGCCTCAGCAAGAAATCATGGTGCGTTGGGTGTTTTGTTTAGCTCGCCACCTAGGCGGCGAGGTGCATTAGTCCAGGGTGAAGGATGGTCTCGCCCAAGCGAGAACGAGCTCGCTCAAGCAAGAGTTCGTGGACTGCTGATGCGACGTGCTCGCGCAAGCGAGAGAGTCTGGCTTAAGTGAGATAGGCGTGGGTGCTTGAGCGAAGTCTTTTAGTCTAAGTTGAGAAGAGTGAAATTGTGTGTTTCAAGGCAAGCGATAATGCTGTATCAAATTGGTTTATGTACGATTTGTGATGCGTGGTCTACAAGGCTTCTACGATATCTCAAAGGTGGGTTTGCTAATGTTCCTTGAGTTGTGGCCTGGAACATATCCCTTGAGTTGTGGCTTGGGATAGGGGTTAAGCACATGGCATTCTCTAAGTTGTGGCTCAGAATGACGTCCCTTGAGTTGTGGCTCGGGATAGCGGATGAATACGAGGAACTCTTGAGTTGTGGCTCGGGTTGGCGAGTGTCGCCGGTGTGAGTGTACTGGTTGTGGCCAGTACGAATGGGTCCAGATAGATTGCCCTCCTTAGTAAATAGCTGACGAGTTTGGTAGTCTTGAGATGTTATGGACTATGTTCGTATTGGGAACTCCATTTGGCGTTATGGTGTGTGATCTGTAGCATAGTTTCCCGCACGTGCTCTATCTCTTGTGACCGATAGGTGTGGCAGCAAGACATCTTGAGATACTCACAAGAAGATGTACAATGTAAGACCCACTATTTTAAATAATTAAATAAATATGAATTTATTTAAATGAGGGTAGTAAAAGCCTTTATGGCATTAAATGTAAACTTTCATGACGTGGAAAAGTACTAGCTCAAATTGTTGAGAGGACTTGGGTTCGAGTCCTATGTATGTCATTTATGTGTTATTCATGTAATTTTATATTTTTATATATATGATCATGTTGTGGAATGATATGGTAATTAGATTGTATTAGTTAGCATGAAAAGTGAATTTGCATGATGGTTCGGTATTGACTTGGCATTGCATGGTTGTGGGTTCAAGCCTTGGGAAACCCAAATTAAATTTTATTTTTGTCTATTTTTAGCTTTGGCTTGGAATTTGAAGGGTTAAAGGAAAACCCTAATAGACATGGCAGCAAGGGTGGCTGAAAAACAGAAGGCATTAGGCCATTAAGTGATGATTAATTATCGATTAATTGCTATTTTCGTTTTGGTGCAATCAAACCATATTAAGAGCACAATAAAAAGCTAATTAGGGGTAAGAGAAAGGGTTTCGTGAGGCTGACATTGTGGTTGCAGAAGGGAGCACGAGTTTGTGAGTTTTGGTTAGTTTTGAGTGAGGTCTTTGGGGCTGAGTTGAGGGAAAGGCAAATGAGGACATTGGTGATCAAGGGAGAGCTTGCAAGAGTCAAGGCTAAGTTAAGGAAATTCGGGTTAGGGGAGTTCCTATTACGTGTTTTAATTTATGATATGGTATAATGATGTGTTCTAGGTCATGCTTGAAATGAAAAACCTGTACATTCTTGTTCTATTCGCATTTTCTAGATTTTTCCAGAAACCGCCTGGCGGCGCATGAACTGCCGCCAGGCGGCACATGTGTCTTACACCCAGTTTTCTGGGTTTCTTTATGAACCGTTGGGCGGCTGAAGGAGATCCGCCAGGCGGCATGAACTAGGTTGTCCAATTTTCTTTGTTTGTTAATGTTTTCATGGGTGATGATGCTGGGATTGAATTTCTATTGTGCGTGAATCATTGGCTTGATGAATTATTGTTTGTACTTAGGTAGTTGCAAAAAATGCATGAATCTTTGCTTGATTGGGTATGAAAGGCTACACTGAAATGAGATAATATGTATCGTATATGTTGATTGGTACTCTGTGAAATATCAAGAATGAAATGGAGGCTAATATTGAATTGAACAACTTGTTGCTAATGGTAATGTGTCAAAACGTGTAGAAGAGGGGTAATTGAGGAAGTTAGGGTTCACATCTTTGCAGGAAGAATCTGGATTGAATCCAGAAGTTTGTGAGCCGCCTGGCGGCCCAGTAGCTACTGTTAGGCAACGCCCCAGTTCAGCTAGAAGTGTGAATATTGTGTGTATTGTGAGTGATTGTGTGTGTGTGTGGGATATAATATGAAAATAAATGAGAAGGTATGATCGAGATATATGTGTAAGTTAAAAGATTTGCATGTTGTTATAGATTGAAATTATATAAAACTGAAATTTATGTGCACCAGGTATGGTTGGGTTAAATTATTAAGGAATGGTAATGGATAATATGATGATTGAGTAAGTGGAAAATATCATAATTGGGAAATGGTTTGAAATGATGAAACTGGAAATATTTGGTAGTGTGATTCTGTTTGAAGCGTGATAGTATAAAATCCAGGTGCAATATGATTCAAACTATAATGGTATGAACTATATAAACCTTAGATTGTATGATCAAAAGACTGAGAGTATGGGTGCCTGATGATGATTAACTTGATGGTATGTTTGAATGTATGTGATGTAATCTAATTATAGATTATGACTAGGAAACCATGTTGTGCTATAATGTCATGTGTTTGAGGTCCATTGGGTTTTGTTTTGGGTACCAAAAACCAGTAGCATTGCGCTACTGGTATGGCGTCTGGCGGTGTGAGCGAGCCTCCAGGCGGTAGAGTCACAAATCAATGGTAGTAGTCACTCTACGCATAGGGCGCCTGACGGCAGAGATGGTTCCGCCAGGCAAAATGGTGAATCATAAGGTCTAGAAGGTGGTTGGCACATGGCGATGCGAGATGGGTGCGTCAGGCGGTGGCGGACAACGAGGCGCCTGGCGGTAGGGTGGAGTCCGCCAGGCGGTGACGGTGCAGTGAGGATTCTGCTGGCGCTTGGCGCCTAGCGGTGTGTGATGCTCGCCAGGCGATCTCGACCCAGATTTTGCCTAGTGTTGTGAGATGCGCGCCAGGCGGTTTTGGTTCAGTGATGGTGCGCGAGGAAATGTTTCTACACAACTTTAGGTGATGTTCATGATGCGAGGCTTTGGGTGGGGGCCTAGTTACGAGTGTATCTTGTATTGGGGTAACACGTGACCACTCTAGGTTGTAGCCTGGTGGTTTAGGAAGTCCAGTGGAGTGTGCGAGTTGTGGCTCGTACGGCGAGGTTTCGGGTGATTGCCCTCTTTAGTGTATTCTGATAGAGCTTTGGTAGTCTGGGAACAACTACAAACTTATGTTTGTTTGGGGAGCTCCACTTGGTATCACAGTGAGATGTTGTGGCAAAGTTATTCCCACGTGTGGATTATTAGGTGGTGGCCTTTAGTCGGAGGGGCTAGTAGACACTCGTGCAACAAAGATCGATCATTGATCTCACCTAAAAGGTATAGAAATGATAGACGTCTAATGTAAGTTTTGGAAATGGAGATCTAAGGAAAAAGGGAAGGATTATACTAACCCGGGTTATGATATGGAGATGATGTAATTCATATTTTTATGATATGTGTTTGATTTATTTAAATGAGCTCACCCTATCTGTGTGTGTTTAGCGATGATCATGTAACTCGTTACATAGAAGCAGATGTTGATGCAGGTGAGCATGCAGATGCGTAGAGACGGAGTGGGGATCACTGTGGGACCGTTTTCTTACACTTCATTATGGATTTTTCTTTTGTAACTTCTTACTTTAGAGGAATTGGTTTTTTAATAACTGAATATTGCGGTTCTAAATTCCTATTTATGCGACATTTGAACATTTAATTTTCCCGCGTTTTTGAGAAATTGCGAGAATAAATGTGATGTTTTATAAATTTTATTCTTATTTATTTTTAATAAGTAATCACTACAAGAAAATGTCTTATTAGTAACCAATTTTAGTGACTAAAATTCTTAGTCACTATAGTGACCAATTTAGATACCAATTTACAAAATGAAAATTTATTGGTTACTAAAATAGTCACTAATATAAACAAAAAATTATAATTGGTCACTAAATTTGTCACTAATTAATTAGAGAGCAATTTAGTAACTGTTCATGCAGAGAACAAATAAGATAAGTTAGGCACAAGCGTCACCTTACCATGTAGTCCGCTATCTCTTCAGTTGGCCTCTTCCCGGTCGACACATGTCAGCTTGAACCCAGGAGGGGTTACTTGCAGAAGAGTCTCCGAAGCTCAAGTAAGTCAAAGCTCTTAGAGAGTCAAATCAGTGATTAATGAATGCGTACATTTAATTATTGGGGTCCACGTGTATTTATAGAGCATTAATGATGTCTGGTTATCCCATGGGCCGGGCCTTGACTTGGGTCCTAGCTTGGGCCATGAGTGGGCCTGGGCCCCAACCCAGGCCCTTAAAGCCTATTGGAGATGGGGGCTTCTATTTTACTGTCTTTTAGAGTTGTCGACTTGTAGTAGGCGGCCCTGACCGGCTACCTACCTTGATGACTTATATTGGTTATACGAGGTGTAGGTTATTCCTTCAGATGTATAGGTTAAAACCGGTACAAGTTAGGCTAACTCGGCCTAGGCTGGATACTTGGCTGCCTTGATATACACATTGTTTGCTTATATGGTCGAGTTTGGCTAGGTGTGGTACACCAGTCCCCCAGCCTTGTCCGATATGAGATGTCGGTCAAGGGTGATATGTGTTGGTATGCTAGCGGAACCGGCTAGGTGTGATACACCAGTCCCCTAGCCTTTAAGTGTGGTGAACAATGTTAAGGCTAAAAAGTGGTAACCGTCAGTAGGTGAAGGGGCGTTAATGGTCAAATCGAAAAAGTTTTGGCGCCGTCGTTTTGAAGTGTCATATCCTTCACAATGATGGTGTCGATTGGTCTGGGGTATTACTTTGGCGGGAAGAGTTTCGTCGTTTGGGATCGTAGACTATAAATATGGGTTTGAAAACAGAAGAAGGGTTACTTGTTTCATTTGCGAGAGTTCTGAATTCAGAGATCTTGTGTGCGTAATACTGTCCGACTAGTCCTCAATTTCGACCGACATCTTCTCGTAAAAAACAAAACCAGGTATGTCTAGTAGTGGTAGCGTGTCTACGTCTAGTAGTAGTGAAAGTACGGAGTCAGATAGAAGTAAGGATAGGCAACTTGGCGGAGAGGGTACGAGTTCTGGAGTTGTTACGAGCGGGATGTCAATGAGGTTGTGAGGGAGTTTCGAGAGGATCCCCCCGAAGAGTTGGAGGAGAGCAACTGGCCGGCGAAAGGCAGCTATGGGTGGGCTGCTGCTGACGTTCGTGACCAATCATCTTTATTCAGATGGTCCCGTCTGCTGAACTCATGGCTAAACTGCACGCCCGTCATCTCCAAGGGTGTCAGTGGGGACATTGTTTCGCTAGAAAGGGTGAGTGCTATTGACCGGGTATGCCATGGGCAGGAGGGGGCTACCGAGAAGTTCTTCTACATGTATATGTGCCACTTTTCTCAGCTTCATGTGCGATTGCCTTTAGACGATTTCACTATGGGTGTGTTGCGGGCGTTGAATGTGGCACCTACCCAGCTACATCCGAATAGTTTGGCCTACTTGCAGGCTTTCCGCATTCTGTGCCAGTCCTTATATTTGGAGCCCACTCCCTATGCTTTCTTGTACTTTTACGACACCAGACCTCGGCGGTCGGCTACTTGGCTCTCTTTGATTAGTCGCCCCAGCATCAGCAGACTGGATGCTTTCTCCCAATCTTTCAAGCATTTCAAGGATGGGTACTTCAAGGTCGTCGTCAAGGAAGGAGGAAAAGCTTATTTTTTGAACGCAAACGGAAGTCCCAAGTTCCCTTTGAGTTGGACAAATCATCCTTCTCGGTATAAGGACATGGGGATGGATGAATTGTCGGTTGGTGATAAGGAGGTTGTGGAGACCTTGTTGAAGTTTGTCGATAAGTTGCCCACTAAGGGCCTAGTTAGGGTTTATAATTCGGTGCACCCGATAATAGATATCGAAGGTATCTGTTTATTACTTAAGTTGTGTTAATAATACTAAGTTGTTTTGATCCGAGTTATGATGTATCATTGTAGGGCATATGGCGCAGTCTGGAAAGAAGAATCTGGCGCTCTTTCAAACGTTGAGGAAGGAAATGGCCGCTAAGGGCAAGGCGGTTGGGAAGGCTGATGTTCCCAACTTACAAGAATCGGTGGTGGAGGTGCACATTTCGATGATAGCCTTGCATTTTTCAGGGTTAGCCTCTATGCCACGTTGGGTTAACATGAAACCAAGGAATTTGCCCCGGTCAACGCCGAATACGCATTTGTCGGGATTGAGGCGGAGGTTATATTGGCGCAGCGCGGAGAACACTGCTGACAGGTCTTCAGCGTGTTGGTGATGACTTGGGGACTTGACAATCATGTCGTCGACGTATACTTCGACACAGTGCCCCGTTAGGTGATTGAACACCTTGTCCATTAGCCGTTGGTAAGTTGCCCCGGCGTTTTTGAGGCCAAAGGCCATGACCCTATAGAAGTAGTTGGCATCGTCCGTGATGAAGGCGGTTTTGTGCATATCTGCTGTGACCATGGGGATTTGGTTATACCCTGAATACGCATCCAAAAAGCTAAACACCTTGTTTCCTGCCGCACCGTCTACGAGTCGATCAATGTTGGGTAAAGGGTAGGCGTCGCGAGGACAAGCCTTGTTCAAGTCCGTGTTGTCTACGCACATCCGCCATTTGCCATTGGCTTTCTTCACCAAGACAACGTTAGAAAGCCAAGTGGTGTATTGAGCTTCTTCTATAAATCCTGCGCTCAGTAACTTGTCAACTTCGACCTTGGCTGCTTGCCGACGCTCTTCACCAAGCTTGCGTTTTTTCTGGGATATGTAACGAGCTTCTTTATATATGGACAGCTTGTGGGATGCCACCTGGGGTCTACTCCAGGGAGGTCGGCGGCCGACCAGGCGAAAAGATCTGTGTTGTTGATGAGGATAGGTGTGATGGTGGCACGCTCGTCAGAGTTTAAACCGGTGCCTAAGTTAATAGAGTGACCGTTGGGAAGCTCTAAAGGAGTGGTGTCCTCAACTGGTTCGAGGCGGACATCCCAGCCTATTCTGGGGTCAAGGTCTTCGCCGGATAGGGCTATGCTGGAACCCGGGGGTCGTTCGATATGGTTGGTTTGTTGGATTGGGAGTTGAGGTCGCAAGCTTGCCATGTAGCATTCGCGTGCTAAGCGTTGGTCGCAGTGTATGGTCAGGATGTCGCCGGATGGGGCAGGGAATTTCATGACCAAGTGAGGGGTGGAGACGACTGCACCAAGGGTATTGAGGGAAGGACGACCCAGGACGATGTTGTAAGATGTTGGCGCATCGACAATAAGGAAGCGGATGGGGATGGTTTTGGTTTGGGTTCCATCCCGGAAGACGGTGTGAAGGTCTATGTAGCCCCGGGTGGATACATGTTCGCCGGAAAAGCCATATATTGGCTCGTCATATGGGACCATGGCAGTTTCAGGGAGTTGGAGTTTTTGGTAAGTGGCCCAGTAGAGGATATCAACAGAGCTGCCTTGATCAACAAGGACTTTCTTAACAACATAATTCTCGATTTCGACAGTGATGACCATGGGGTCATCTTGTTGGTGGTCGAGGCCGTGGAAGTCATCATCTGTGAATACAATAGGAGGCATACGGCGTCTGTGGTGGGAATGGGTGATGTGGTTGATGGATTGTATATGGCGGAGGTGTCTTTTTCTGGCAGAAGAGGTGGAGCCTCCAGAGATGGTGTTAATGGTGCCTCGTAAGGGGGGGTCGGCAGGGGTGATGTCGGTGCGGGCAGGCTCTGGTTGTTGATTGTTGGGTTGGGTGGGGTGGGTGTTGTGATGAAAGTCATTTGTGGACGTTTGTGATCAGGTCGCGGGGGGTGACGGGATGAGAGGAGGAGGAATGGTCGTCTCTACTGATGAAGCGGCGAAAGTGGCCAGCACGGACCAGTTCTTCTATTTTATCCTGGAGTGCTTTGCATTCTTCTGTAGTGTGGCCATGGTTGCAGTGGTAACGGCAATATTTGGTCATGTCGGTGTTGGGGGGTGTGGTTGTCTTGCGTGGTAGAGGGATTAGATCGGGTTGGAGGGCTTCGTCCAGAATGCGGGAACGGGCTACTGTAAGGGGGGCGTATCTGGTGAAGCGAGGTTGGCGGGGTTCGCGTGGGCGGGTATCAGGGCGTGGGTTAGGCTGTGTGGTGGGGTTGGCGGTGGTGGCTGCGTAGTCGTTGCAGAATTTGGTGAGAAGTGTTTGCATTTCCTCCATGCGGACGTAGTCGGCTGCACGCAACTTGAGTTCGTGCATGGAGGCCGGTGGGTGGAGATAGACATTGTTGGCGAAGGGGCCGGGTTGTAGGGTAAGAGTCATGCACTGGAGAATCATCTCCTGGTTGAGGTGTGGTGTACGAAGGGCGGCTTTACTAAAGCGATCGATGAACGCTCTGAGTGGTTCGTTAGGTTCTTGTCTGTTGCCCAGTAGGGATATGGTGGTGGTTTGATGGGGACGGCTTCCCGCGAAGTGGGTGGAAAACATGTGGGAGAGGATGTCGAAACTGTCGATTGAGTAGGGCGGAAGAGTTGTGAACCATTCTAGGGCAGGGCCTTTGAGGGTGGTGGGGAAAGCTTTGCAAAAGACTGCGTCTTGGGATGTGTACAAGGCGACATGGGTGATGTAGACTTTGAGGTGATCGTCAGGGTCAGTTTCGCCAGTATAGCGATCCAGGGTAAAAGGTTCCCACTGGGCTGGGAGAGGGGTGTTAGCGATAAAGTCCGTGAATGGGTGACGGCGTCTGGGCTGGTGAGGAGGGAGCATATGAGGTGGAACAGGGTGGTTGATCATAGCAGGAAAGGTGGAGGTGATGTTGTGAGGGGGAATGTGGGTTGTGGGAAGATATTGTGGGTTATAGGGTGGAATATGTGTGGTATGGAGGGTGGTGGGTATGTTGTAGGGGATCTGGGTGGTAGGAAGGGTGGCGGCGAGGGTTGGGGGTGCGGTAAGCCCCGGTTGACTGGATGGAAGGTGATGGGGATAGGTAGAGGTAACGGGTGTCTGTTGGGTGGTGGTGAAGGTGTGGGGGGTAGGATTGTATTCACTTTCTTCCTCTGTAGGCTGGAAAGCCAGATACTTCACGGCTTCAGAGGTTTCTTTGGCTTTTCCCTTCAGGTTGGGATCAGCCTCGATCCTTCGCCTGAGGCGGGGGTTTTCTTGTCTCAACGCCTCCATTTCTTCAGCACTGCGTTTCTTCAGATCTGCGAGTTCCTGTTGCATCTTTGCTTGGCCGTATAGGATGGCGGCCAAATCAGGGGTGATGCCAGGAGGTCCAGAGGGACCAGCATCCGCTTGCTTGTTCGCTCCAGCTTTGCTGCGGGTGGAAACCATCTTCAGAGAAAAGCGAGTACTAAAGGTGTTCGTCTCGTGCCCCACGATGGGCGCCAATTGTTCCTACAGAGAACAAATAAGATAAGTTAGGCACAAGCGTCACCTTACCATGTAGTCCGTTATCTCTTCAGTTGGCTCTTCTCGGTCGACACATGTCAGCTTGAACCCAGGAGGGGTTACCTGCAGAAGAGTCTCTGAAGCTCAAGTAAGTCAAAGCTCTTAGAGAGTCAAATCAGTGATTAATGAATGCGTACCTTTAATTACTGGGATCCACGCGTATTTATAGAGCATTAATGATGCCTGGTTATCCCATGGGCCAGGCCTTGACTTGGGTCCTAGCTTGGGCCATGAGTGGGCTTGGGCCCCAACCCAGGCCCTTAAGGCCTATTGGAGATGGGGGCTTCTATTTTACTGTCTTTTACCTTGATGACTTATATTGGTTATACGAGGTGTAGGTTATTCCTTCAGATGTATAGGTTAAAACCGGTACAAGTTAGGCTAATTCGGCCTAGGCTGGATACTTGGCTGCCTTGATATACACATTGTTTGCTTATATGGTCGAGTTTGGCTAGGTGTGGTACAGTATCTAAGTTATTTTGGTAGCCAAAACTTAGGTAGCTAATTTTTAGTGACCAATTTTTTTTTGTAGCCAAAACTATGGTAGCTAATTTTAAAAACCAATTTAGTTACCAATTATAATTTTTTATTCACAATAGTAACTATTTTAGTAACCAATAATTTTTTTACTTTGTAAACTTGTATCTAAATTAGTAATTATAGTAACTAACAACTTTTGGTCACTAAAATTGGTTACTAATGAAGCATTTTCTTGTAGTGAATTTCCGGCTAGAACGTTACATACAACACGGACAACATGGTTGTGGCCATGTGGAAGGAAAGGATGAGATTCCTTGGTGTTTCTGGATATCAAATCGTGGTTGTGGCCATGTGAGATCAAAGGGTGGTTTTCCTTTTATGTGCTTATGATATCAAACAATGGTTGTGGCCATGTGGGATGAAGGAAGGGAATTTTCTTTGGTATAATTAACTGGATATATAATTGTTATATATATATATATATATATATATATATATATATATATATATATATATATATATATATATGTATATGATTGTTTGATATTAGCTCACTATATCTACTTGTGCGTGGCGATGATCGTGTACACGGTATACGGGAACAGATGATATTACAGGTGGTTCTGGTGAATCATAGGCTCGGAGCAGGTGCTAGCTTAGGAATTTTCTCGAAGTTTTATATTGTTTTATGTTTTCAATAAGTTGTAACTGATGATATTACTGGATCTTTGGACAATCATAATAGTATTTATATTCCATGGACTTTGGATTATTATTGGAGTAAATAAAAGTTTTAAATTTCCCGCATTTTTGGGAAAAGATGTTTTATTAAATGAAGTTATTTATATTTTCTTTTTGATATTAATTAAATTTGTAATATCTGGATGGGATGTTACACTGACTTATCTCAATTTGATGAAGTTGCTTAACCAACACCACCACCACCACCTTCGTACATGGATTCACATAGCCCTGGACCGACTCCATCGATGCCATTTGCACCTTCTACACCATCCAATAGTACGTCATCATCTAGGAGGTCTAAAAGGAAATCTCTCATGGTTGATGTCGTTGACTCCCAATTTGCATCGCTCACATCCCGACTGGATGGATTCATGGAACACCTTGGGAGAACAAATCTTCACTTTGAGAAATTATCTAGGTGTGTTGAAAAACAAGTAGTAGTATTAAAGAACAAGTGGTGATAGTTAAACAAAGGAATGATATTCTTCGTCGTACCTCGACATTCCAATATGCGGAGAGCGATATCTGGGAAATGTAAGCAGCAATGAACATACCAGATGATTTAGTGATGGAGCAATGTTACAACTTTCTCTGTGTAAACTCATTCCTTGTTAAACAACTTATAAGAATGTCCCTGCGTTACTTGTCAAAATTATATAAGACGATGACAAAAGGTGGTGGTTCTTCAATTTAGACTTTGTAATAATTAAATATATATTTTATTCCATGACATTTAAGTTGTATTTGATATCTTAATTGACATTTTAGATATGTAACTTCCCATGTTTTATTGAGTTCCGAAATTAAATTATTAACTTCTATTAAAGGAAATTTCTTTATTTTTTTTAGATAAAAAAAGAAAAAGAAGTGATAAGAAGTGAAAAGCAAGATGATGATAATGATTTCATATCATTGCATAAATTGTCAACGTAATAATCAATCTCACAAATCTCTTTTATTTATAATTTTTTTATTTTTTCAATTTAATTTTTTATTATAAATAAAAAAATCAATTTCATTTTAATATAATTCATACCACTTACACTACAATTTATATCACATTTTATCATAGAAACAAATTAATAAACATATATTTTTATCATTAAAACATTTTTTACTCTATCGTACATATCTCATTCAAATCCAATCATTCATTTCTTCTTTAAATTCATTAATTCATCTGTTCTTTGAATTCATTAATCCAGACAATTCTATAATCTTAAATTCATTCACCATCTTCCATCAAATTCTTTCACCAATCTAAATACTACCTTAGTATAAAACACTTTTAATATCATATTTTATATATATACAAAAGTAAATGTCGAAGAATTAAACGGTCCAATCTCATAAATAAAAAGTTAAAAAAAAAATCAAATAAAGAACAATCAAACAAAAATCACAAACCCAAATTCCAAGATCTTTATTTTAAAATATTAATATTTTAAAATATTGATTACTGTGCAACCGCCCACAGCTAATTTATACCAAAGCAACCCTTATCTTGTCATAGCCCAGAACGTTACTACTCATAATTGAACCTTATCTGAAAATATCTGCTCCACCTGTTTCTTGTTCCACCGTCCGATCAGTTCTTTCTCTCTCCACCGTTGATCACTCGTGTCGCTTTCAGGCCACGTGTTGCTTCCACTCCTTCCTAACCTTAGCTTCGGTAGTTCCGAAGCTCGAGGCTGCTGTCCCTTTCCCTTTATCCCTTTTTCCCTGTCGTTATTTATCTTCCTTTGAGTCACTTACTCAGTCACTCTGCAGTTGTGATCTTTCTTCGCAAATCAACAACGTCAGTGTTGGGTACCCGGAAACTAGGTGACCATGGAGCATCATGTTTTCTTCATATGTTTGTGTGAACACTTGATGGCTGCAATTTTCTCGTGATCAATTTTTTGTTCTGTTCTGTTTCTTTATTACTTTAAATGGTAGTATGTTGATCTAAGTTTCAGGGCTTAGATTAGATCGTGCTTTTTGTACGGATAGTAATATAAAGATTGCATATTTTTAACTGGGTCTTATTCTGATGCAGTTAGTCTACTCTGCACCGACCTTTTTCTTTCAAGTGAATGAACCCTTTTTAAGATTTTTTTTTTTCTTTAGTTCTTATATGATGATCCTATTGTGCATAGCGACTTTCGTTTGTGTATGTGTGCGGGCAGTACTAAAAGATTGAATTTTTGTTGTTGTTTTTACTTTATTTCTCACTGGCTTTGAGTGGTGGTTTCTTTGATTTCTGATCTTTTTGGTGGGTCGGTGAGAGGGGGCTTGATCTTGTAAGTGATCGCTGGCTATGTTGTTTTGGTTCTTTTGATCTCTGGTTTGATTGGATATATAGTATTATGGGTTTGTTGTACTTGATGGTTGAATGTTAAATCAGGAAGGTGGTGCTGTTGCTTTTACAAACCATGAGTGGATCATGTAGTTGTTAGCTCAACTGAATGAGTCTCTTACATTGGATGTTCACTGGGTTTATTTGATCCTGTGATCTGTTTGTTATTCTATTTTCTGGTATAAATTCCTGAAACTATAGATCTTGCCTACACTACCTTGTTTTTAGGAATCGAACTAAAGGTAAAAGGCTATTCTTTTTACTTTTCTTTTTTCTTATCTTTTAACTGATACTGCATTGGTGTATATAAATTCTCCATCACTTTCTGTTGTGATTATGCCTCGCTGCTTGGACCATTTTGAAAAGAAAAAAAAAAACACTTTTCATGAATCAAATTGCACCTCCAAAAGTATTTATAATTGAAAACAAAAACAAGAATCGTTGAGGGCTTTGTGTTTTTCTAAATGGAAAATTGTAATTTATGAAAATAGTTGTTAAAATATGTCAAATGTTATTGATAGGGTATGGATAGTCTCAAATGTTGTCATTAATATGTTTGAGTAGTGTTGAATATATATTAAAATGAATTATGTTTTTTCTGATGCATGAACAACATAATGTAAATTGATATTTTGCTTTGGTGTACTGTGTAGATTGACTTCAAGTTAGTGTAACTGGCTGTCAAGGTGTGATGGCATTGGTCTCTGGAAGAAGTTCTGCTCTGAACCCAAATGCACCTCTGTTCATACCAGCTGCTCTTCGTCAGGTTGAGGATTTTTCACCTCAATGGTGGGATCTTGTCAAATCTTCAACATGGTTTCGTGATTACTGGTTGAGTCAGCATAAGGAGGAAGAGTTTGAAGAAGCTGCTAATGACTCTACTAATGATATAGAGAACATGCTCTCAGAATCTTTTGATCTTGTCATGGAAGAAGACTTCAATGTTCTAGAAAACGAGTTTGAGCAACTGGTACTGTCCTGTGAATCTCAAGATCATCCTGTTCAGGATAATCCTAATGATGGAAAATTGGCTACTCATGGTAAGCATTGAAGCTAAACAGCTAACTGATCTGTGACTGTTTATAGAACATCTTTCAACATTTTCTTATGTGCTTGTCTACTTACATGATTCATCTTGATTCATCTTTGTTTCAAATGCTATATGATTTGTCTGTTTCAATTATGACATGTTTTATGGTCGTATTGTTAATCATATTATTCATATGTTATGCTTATTCTGTATGGTGGTGGTATCATTCATGTAAGTATGTGAATTACTTACTGTTTTTACTGCTATTGAAAGGATCTTTCCTTTTGAATGTTACATCTTTCAGTTGGTAGTTGGCTAATTTGTTTCTGCATTGTCTAATTTGTTTCTTGATCAGATCTTAACAAGGATGTTAAAGCTCTTCTTATTAACATGACACCAAAATCACCAAAGGAAAGGGTTCCTAAGTCCCCTTCAGGGCTTGCAAAGCATGTTGAGAAGGCAGCACAACGTGTGAATGTGAAGGGTGTGTCTCACCGAATCCACCAACCTCGTTGAGGAAACATTTGAAGGTGATAGCTTGCTAGAGCTAATGTTACTCACTATAGCATGTGATCTCTGCTGAAATAATTTTTGTATATAGAGGGTGCAGTGTCTTTGTATGTTCTTGTTTCATGGTGTTGTATATTTTGATGGAGCCCTCTGAACTGTAGGTAGGTGAGACTTTAATTCTGACAAGCCAAAATCCTCGAACGTCGTCTATGGTTGATGAAACTTAATCTCATTTTCAATAAATCTTACATGGCATGGTACAACGTGTGCTAGTGTTTGAAGTGTCCTAGGTTCAATGTTCCTTGTTCCTGTTGGAGTGTACTTATCAGCCTTATGATTTGTAACTTTATTAAAGGAAAAAGAAAATTAAAAAGAGAAATGAACCTGAGAGTTTGTGCAAAAACCTGTGGCCAACCAAAATATTTGGAGGTGATTCATGCATGAGTTTGCTCAAGTGTTAGGAATTGATTTGCATGAGGCTTTTTCTCTAATGGTGAAGTCAATTATAATCTACATTATATATACTCACTATGGTTTCAGCTGGATGTAAATAATATATTTTTGGCTGGATGTAAAAATTGTTTTTTTTTAAATGGTTTATTTTGAAGAAACAATTTATGTGACAGAGCCTCTTAGATTTGGAATTATAGCTTAAAATAAGCACCCTGATAATGGTTTAACAAATTACAGTAAACGATTCTTCAATTTGTATTTTGGATCAACAAGAGTCGCTCCTTATTATTTTTCTCCAAATGTCAGTATCATGTTATCTATTTTATAGATGTTAATGACACCATCGTCATTTAATGGTCCACAGTTTGGATAAAAGTTTACAAGTTTTCTCACTACAAAAGTTTCTCTCAAACATTTGGGTTATATAAATTACTTTCTTGGTCTTGGACATCATCTTGAGCAGTCTTTTTAGAGTATTATTATAATTTTTAATTTTTTAATTAAATTTAGAAAAGATAATTTATATAATAAAAATTAAATGAAATATTAGTGGATATCAGAGAGTATTTTTTTGTGTGAATCTAATTTTTATTTTATCATGGTGTAATTTATGACATTTATTACTTACTTTCATATTCTTTTAGTGTGGCATTAATATTTGTTTTTCAAACTAAATATCATAATGTTTTTGGTTTCTCCGGAGATATGAGAGCTTTTCTTTTTAATATCTAATTTTTATATATTTTTTCAATTTTTATTTGTATTTTTAAATGACAGGTACTAAAATTATTTATCAACTCAATTTTTATCACAAATTTTTAAATTGTTTTTTATGAGTTTGTTTCTTAAATAAATATAAAATTAAGAGAATATTGATGAGAGAAGAAGGAAAGAAAAGAAAGAGTAAAGACATAGAGATAAAAATAAAATATTTAATAATTATTGAAAAGGATATTCTCAAATTATGATAAAAGAGATAAGAAAAAAGAAAAAATATAGAAAAAAATTAGTGAAGAAAGAAATTAAAGAGAAGGAATCGGGAGAAAAAAATTAGAGAAAAGAAAATTGAAAAAGAAAGAAACTGAAGAATAAGGTTGAGAGAAAAAAAGAAATAGAAGAGAAAGGAGAAAAATATAATGATAATATGGTGTTTTTAATTCAAATGTTTTTTATTTGTTCATTTAATAATTTTAAAGAAGAACTTTTAATGAGATGTTTCAATTATATTGGTCTCAATCAATTAATAGTGTAGCATATATTTTAATTTTGAATTAGGAAACTTATAAAAGGATAATTTTTGGTCTTTTGTTTTATTATTTTTCGAATAAATGTATTCATAGAGGTTGAAGAAAGAGAGCATGATATGTTCTCAAGAAACTTTTGATTTTAGTAATTTTTATTTTTGATTAAATATAGAAAATATTTAATAGTAACTAGATGTAATATTAATGGGTATTGAAGAGTAACTAATGAGCATTAATGTAAAATTTAAATGATTTTTCTAATTCATCCTATAAAAGATACACTGTATATTATATGGGATATATAGATGTTCTTAGAAAATTGAGTTGTTTTTCGAAAGAGTTTATCCAATTGAATTATAAAAGCTTTAATTTTGATATTATATAGTAACATACGAGGTTCAATTTCATATTTTATTCATCTTTGATGATAATTAGAGATGACAAATAAACTTGTTTTTATGGTATTGTCCGAACCCGTTCTGATTTTGACAGAGAATTTCGTATTGACTGGGTATGGATATGGATATGAAAAATTTTGACTTTTTCAATTGGGTATGGAGATATATATATTCCGTCATAATATTCATCCTTATAATATCTCCATCCTTTTTTAAATTATTAAAATATTCACAATTAATTAAATAACTCATATACACACACACACACACACACACACACACATATATATATATATATATATATATATATATATATATATATATATATATATATATACACTTTCAATTCTTTATTTCTTCTAATTATTTGATTTGTCATAAAACTCATTCGTGTAACACTCCATTTAAATAATAATTGTATTTTAAATGAAATATGTATAAGAAGCGAGGTTTCAGAGTATTAACGTCACTCCATATGATTATCCCAGGGTACTTAGAGGAAACCATGGCACACCACAATGCCAATACCAAACAAAATACAAGAACTCGACAGTAATCAATATAGTGCTAAAAGACAAAACAGCACATGGGCGATAGCCTTATAAGAAAGCCTAAAACAGCAGAATCCAGCCCATACAGAACATACAACAAACAAACAAAAGGGTAAGCTAGAGTAGAAAATAACTTATCATATAGTTACATACTATTTCATAGTCCAAGATGTATATGTCAACCAAACATGTTATGACTTTTCAAACAATACACTAAGACTCAGACACGACTTATTCGGATACATATAATTAGTCAGATTTGGCAGATGCTTGCACTTGTGGTGGACTTCCCTGCTCTACCGAGCTAATTATTACAATGTCTCATTCCCTACACACAAGGTTAGTCCTTAGTGAGTTCTAGGCTTCCTGCTATTCTCACCACTAGAGTCAATACGTTTTATGTGAAACTAACTGACTCTTTAGAGTATCAGGATGCAACCTTATCTTGAATCCTTACTAAATTATATAGATGGGGCACCACCATGAAACTCCCACTAACAGGGTTCATGGAATTACATCCCGACCAACTGAGGCACCACCATGAGATCTCACCTAGGGGCATGGAAAATGAGGCACCACCACGAAACTATCGTGGAATTACGCCCTAAACATACTAACAACATGTTTCTTTCATCAATATAACATCAACGTTCATACCAATTCCATGTCACCTTTATAACCAATCAAGCCATACTCATTTCACGTCAAGGTCATGCCAAACCCATCATCAACCACCCATAAACCCTTTTACTCATGCATATTCATTCATCTCATGCTTTAACATGGCAATCCAACCAAACATGTAGCAAACACCCAAAAACAAAGAAAGAAACAGGACCCAAGCACTATCTCGCCCAACTCTTGCTCAGGCCGAGAGGTCTCGCTCAGGCGAGCTCACTTCGTCTAAGTGAGGGCTCGAAAAGTGGGAACAGTAGCCTTCGCGTTCTCTCGCTTAGGCGAGACCTCCTCGCTTGAGCAAAATGGACTCTCACTCAAAACAGGAGCTACTCGCCTGAGTTACAACTCGCACAGGCATCCTGGGAGAGTTACTGCTAATCTCGCCTAGGTGAGGCACGCTCGCTTGGGCGAGAAAACCAGAACCCTCCACTATTCGCGTGTGCTCAGTTCAGTCATTCAATCATATCAATCGCACAATTCATATTCATACCATTATAACTTCACCTAAGCATGCCAAGACACTAAAAACAAACAAGAACAACTAAATATGATTTAAAACGTGAAACCCTAACTTCCCTTACCTGGAAAGGGGCTAATATCAGACTTTGACCCTTAAGCCAACGAACCCAGTAGCTCCAGGAGTAGATTTACGAACTGGAACAGCGGCAAAGAAAGGAACGAGGTTACTACAGTAGACCTCTAGTGGAAATACGAAAAGGAGACTTAGAAAGGAACTAGTATGAGCTGAGAGTTAACTTACGTGAAGTAGAGTAGGGGTTGAGCTAGCTTGAACTGGACTAAGGACTAAACCCTAGCAGAACCTCTATGGAGAGAAAAAGAGGAGTAAGCAAGCACTGTTTTGCAAGAATGATAGTTGTGAGAGAGGTTTGGCTGCCTTAGGGGCTTTGTACACCTTATGGGCCAGCCCTTAGGCTCATTAGATTTTTGGGCCAGCCCTTAAATATTGGGGCTGAAAATAAGAGAAGCTTACAATTCACATCTCCAATATATTTTTCATATTATCATAATATTTATGTAATTATGTTAAAATGATGTATGTCTTATGTCTAACATTTGAATATTTCTATTATTTTTTAATGTTTTTATATATTATACATTTTTCTTTCACATGAGAATGTTTAGTATTTTAAATTTAAGTGTGTAATAACATAAACCTTTCATTTACTAGGTAATATAAAAAATATTATTTACTTATTATTATTTATTTTTGTTTCATTTGAAGAACTTTTTGTTTTGCTAAAACAATTTTCGTTATTTCTCAACCACTGAGTATATATGTTGATATTTTACAAAATTTCTTAGATTCCTAAGGTATTTTTCATCTTATCATACCATTAATTATACATTTATTTTTCTTTGTGCGATTTATTTCAATAGACTCTCGAATTGTTTCTAAGACATACATTTGTTAATTTTTTAATATTTTTATTTGTTGTTTATTTTCATCATGTAGAATATTATTTCAATATATTTTATCTAATTATTTTTTATTTTCTAACTCATTATCAACCATACTGTAATTTTTTCACAATAATTGTATAAATAACTTTTATTTACTACAATATAAAAATTTTATGTCAAACATTTTTTTATCACCATCCAATATATATTAAAGTTCAAAAGATACAAAATCTATGTCAAACATTTATTATTAAGTTTATTATTTGTTCTTTGCATCAGTTTAATCAAGTGATGTATTATAACTTTTATTAGTGTATAAAAAAGAGATTCATTAGAATTTAAAAAATTAAAATAAACAAACATTTAAAATATATTTCAATTTGAATATTTGTTTTTCTTTTATATATTTTTTTAAATATTTTTAAATTTTATTAAATAAGTTTCATTAATGTTTGCAAATTTAATAAATATTTTGGTTCTCAATAAAATTTCATTTGGTATTCTAATCTAAAATGTAAACAATTATAATTTATTTCAAAGTATTTGATATCGAAGAAACAATCATCCTCCTAATATTAAATATTTGATAATATTATGATTCCTTAACCGTATTTTTTTATTATTTTATAAAAATTAATTAAAATTAATATTGAAGTAGTAAAAAAACGGGTATGGGTATGGGTACGAGATTATACCCGTTACCCGGTGGGGATGGGGATGTGACAAAAGTTTGATACCCGTTAGATTTTGGTATGGGGATGTGGATGGATTTTTTTATGGGGATGAGTATGAGATAGCAAAACCCGTTCCCGCGCCGCCCCGTTGTCATCCCTAATGGTAATATGTGACGATAAGCTTTATAACTTAAACTTACCTTTTCATAGGGGTGACAATACGGGTCGGTCCGGCTTGTTTAGGCCTGACCCGCACTTGGCTCGTCCCGTATTTTCAACACGAGCTGAAAAGTCTGACCCGTCTCACATAAGTGTTGGTTTGGAGGCCATCCCACCTTTAAAAAAAAAAATCATAAAGCTTTCTATGTTCAACAAATTGAAAAATTTTAACAAGTTCAGGCAATTAAGCAAAGACTTTGGGAAGTTAGATGATAAATTGATAATTCAACATTTATCATATTCATATTCGTACTTGATATATACGATGCATTCTTTACATTTTAGCACATTCAAAAATACATAATATTTGTCTTTTTCAGTCATACAAGAATTTGAAACGGTCATACAAAAGTCCAAAAAAAAAGTAACCGATATACAAAAGTGCACGTTTTTGTTTTTGTTTTGTTTTTTTTATGCGGGCTGCAAGCTTTTGCCGGCTGGACTTCTGCAGGGCAACATGCTTAATATCCTGATCCGTCCTGCGTTTTTTAGCAGACCTACGAACTGGGTCATCGGACCAAGTCCATATTGTCACCCCTACCTTTTCATCTCTCTTGAACGTCAATATCTTTTTCGATGTGAAAATCAAATGTTCCCTATGTGTTCTTACCGGTCTTGCAATAACCTAGTCACTTTATGGCCATGATTCAAAGTAAATATATTTGTGACTCCCTTCACAAGATCCACATGTTGTAAATCATTTCATTTCCTCTCTTATGGTATCCTTACAAATTGACTAAATATGACATTTTCTAAGATCTTAACTCTCTATAGTTATATAGTTTATGCACTACAATATCCATTCTCACTAAACTCGAAATTAGCTTTGAGTTTATGGTCCAACTATTCGACTCTGGTTGATTTGTAGTAAAATGCATTTTGAGTACCTTAAAGGACTCCATTTTATGGACGTGTGTCAATAATTAGGATATTTGTGATGATGATTAGGAATTTGATGGAGATGATTGATACTCTATATTTAGTGCAACCATATATTTATATTGGTTCAAATTTAATCTCTTGATGATTCTAATTTAACTTTTTATTATTTTTTCACAAAACTGAGAACTCAAAACGTTATTTGTGAAAATATTGTTTTCTTAAATTTTCTTATTTTTTTTATAATTCAAATTACTCATAAATCATAAAACACCATATCTACCATATGCTAAGTTATTTTTTATTATGGAAAATGAAACACAAACTCTATAATTTCCTTGTTTTAATCTTAAACTGGTCTTAATTATTTAGAACCTATTATCCTTGCCTCTAATAAAAAATAGTAAGTCTAAAATGACCTTAATTTAATTTTTTAGGTTTAGTATTGGGAATAGCCGAAATAAGTCTTCAAGATGTGTGACTCTTTCTAACACTTTTCATCATACGACAAAATGATTTTATATGTAACACATAACTAAATAAATGTAAATATTATTTGTGTTTATATACATCTAACCAAAATTGACAATTTTTTTTTATTAAAATTTTCAATATACTTAATACTGTTTAAAAAACTACTCTTTCTAGAAAAATATGAAATTGTTATCAAAATATTCAAAATTATTTAATTTGTAAAAAAAAAAGTTTGACTTTGCTTCAATTTTTGTTACTCAAATAATAATAAAGTTATTTTTAATGCTAAGTAAGCATTAAAAAAGAATAAACTTGTACTAAGCAAGAATTGAAAATATAGTATTTAACTTAATTGAACTTTTTACATTTTCTTTTTGGATTAAAATCCTCAAACTCTCATTTGTTATGCAAAATTTTCATAAACTGTTTTTCCTTAGTATTGACGAATTAAATTTCACACTTTTTCAAATATTTTAAGTACAAAGTCAATAAAAATAAGATATTTTAAATAAAAACAATTAATTAGCAAAAAAAGTAACTTTATACTTTATGAAGCTCACCATTCATTATTAGATCATACTATAACTTTTGTAAGCAAAGGGTAAAGGTTTAACTTTTGTTAATTTAATTAAATTAAAAATTTAGAAAATTGGGAAATAATTGCAAATGTAAACTCTTAAAGAAAAGGAAGGAGTAAATATTCTTCTTCTTTTTCTGAAATAGAAGGGGCAAAGCCCCCAAATCATACACTTAATTTAAAAGGTACTAAGAAACAATTTACAACCTAAGTTACCCATAAAAGAGGATAAACAAACTCATAATCAATATGCAAATCTTGTGAATATGCTGGTTTATAAATATATTCTTATATTTTTTAGTTTGCTATATGTCTAAAAATAATAACTTTTATTAAAAGTAATTAATTGTAAATAAGTGTTATTATATATAATTATTAATATACGCTTTTGGCACTAACTGTTAAATAGTCTCGTAATTTATTTATAACATCTAATTATTAAAAAAAAAATCTAATGATTCTTGTAGATACTTAATGTAATGTAGATATTAATTGATATTTATGGTAGATATGCATTATATAATAATAACTTAAACAAGTTTTTAGTATGGAAAAATGAATGTTAAATGATTTTTTTTTGTAAAATAAAAAAATTCCAAATTTTCTAAAATTACACATTACATTTCTTTGTTCCTTTATAAAATACAAGTTTTTATTTTAATACCAGTATAATTTTTTTCTTTATTTTTTTATTTCACCAAAATTTAAAATTTTTAAACAGCATACCAATCCAATACTTTTTTTTTTTCTCTTTTCGCTAAGTGAATCTCACAGAGTTCTCTAAATTTGTAAGGTATATTTTAGGTCAAATTGTAATTTTGTTTTTTTTTTAATTTATTTTTCTATTTCTTCCCCATAATTATGACGCCAATTTTAGATAATATGTTATTTTTTATTTGATCATTGAAACAGTATATATTTATTTCTTTAGTTTTACATTGATTATAATAAGTAGCACCTTAAATGAGTAAAGATAAATTTATTTAAAATAAGCAAATACGACGGATATAAATTGATAGTTGAATTTATAATAATTAATTCGGTATCATAAAAATAAACATATTTTTTATTTTTAAAATAATAAGTAAAATTATATTTTTAGTATAAAAAAATTAATTTAATTTAATTGTTACATATTAACGTCACTAAAAACTAAAATATGTTTAATCATTTTAATTATTAATAAAGTTGAAATAAATTTATTTTTTTTCCATTACAATTACAATTTCTTTATTATACTAAAAATAAAATAGATTAATACTTATATTCCTTACGTATTTTAAATTTTAAACAAAATCTAAAAAAAAAAAAACAAACTAAACTTCTAATCCATTTTAATTGAAGTGATAGTGGAAGATGTTTTGACCCCACTTCATGCTTTTTGTTTAGTTTTTCATATTTTTAAAAGGAAAGCTGTGCACACACACTTCAGACAGTTGACACCTTCCTTACAGTCACGGTCACGTTTGCTGCTTTGTGACCACCGGTGTTGGGTGCGTGCCAACCACCGCATCCACCGTTACCACCACCATGCCCCTCCCCAACAACCACCACCTCTACGCTTCTCTCCGTTCGAATCCTTCTTCTTCTTCTTCCTCCTCATCTTCCCATTCTTTCGTCTCCAAGATCCTCCTCCTCCTCACTCTCCTGCCGGTGTCCTTAGCCGCCATCGCGTTCATCCTCCAATGGCGCGGCGGCGTAACCGATCCGACCACCCTCTCCTCCCCCGGTGGTTCCCACCAATACTTCCCCGGCATGGAGCCCTCTGCCCTCTCTCATCTCTCTCACTCCCAGTCCAACTCTGACTGTGTCAATCTTGGCCGCACCAATTCCCCTTCCTTCCCTTACTACCACAACTGGAAGCTCGACTTTGGAGCCTCTCTCACCCCCAAGGTTCCTTCTTTGCTTCAGTTTTTCACTTTCCCCTTCATTCGTTTTTTTCTAATTTCGTTAGAATTAGAGGGTGTTACTATTTTCTTAATTTTTTTGTTTGTTTCATTCTTCCTGTAGTTTGAACCAAATAGTAGGGATTTCAATTTTGGCTTTCTTTATTATTACTGGAAATGTCTGTCGGGGTTGCATTTTTTTTGTCATTGCTCTTTACTATGGCAGCAATTTGAAGCAAAAGGGTTTGCTTCATGATGGGGATTTTTGAATTTTGGGTTTGGTGAGTTAGATCCGGGTTGATATGGGTTTGTTTAGAGTAATTTGTGCTAGTTTTGGAGTGTGAGGTGTGGTGATTAGTGTGGGGGTTTATTTGGGAATTTTATTGGTAAATGATAATGTGAAGGTTGACTCTGAGGATGTTTTTGTGTTATTGCTCTTATTTTCAAACGATTTTATTGGTAGTAGTTATTTATATCTTTACAGTGCTCGTTGGAATGATGATTTGAGTTGATTCCGCTGATGGGTTTGATTGCGTTTGAGCAAATGCTGCGAATGAGATCTGTGTTGTTTTGCTTTTATGTGATCTGCTGTGCTGGATGCGTTGTTTGTGAATTGAGAGATTTTCTGTTTGTAGCAAATTTTTATGTGAAAATATGGCTGATAAAAAAGTGTTCTTATCCTTAAGTTATTTTATTGAAAGAATTTTTTTCTCATTGTTCATTTTTAGTACGAGAACTTGATTTACTTTATCTGTGCTTGCATATGTCTTGAGAAGTAACTGTGTTGCTATTATTTGATCCACATGTTTTTCTTGATGTGCAGATCTGTGTTACGACTAGTACATCTGCGGGGCTTGAGCAGATTCTACCTTGGATGTTTTATCATAAAGTCATTGGTGTGACAAATTTTTTCCTTTTTGTGGAGGGGAAGGCTGCTTCCCCTGAAGTATCAAATGTCCTTGAATCAATTCCTGTAAGTAGACAAACAGTATACTATCCATCTCTGGATTTGATTTTTTTTTTAAGGTTTTGCCTTCATCCTTTCTCTTACATAATGATACTATTCTAATTTTGTTTATGTTGTTTAAACCAGGGTGTAAAGGTTATATATAGAACAAAACAGCTGGAAGAGCAACAAGCTAAGAGGTTGATCAATTTTATCATTTTCTTACAGACTCTTATGTGTTCATTTGAATTTTTCATTTTACGGTTGTAATAGAATAGTGTTCTTTGGAGTTTCTTGATTTGTAAATGGTGATATATGGAAGATGCTTTTAAGCATAGTAGTTTGATTTTAGTATGTCTGTAGTGGCCTGTAATTATTCTAGTTTTCTGTTTTCTAATTATTTTTGGTCATACTCATTACTATAAAATTTTATTTCTTTTCCTAGCTCATTTTATACTGTTACTCGTCTTGTCGATATTTAATTTCTGTTTTGTCTTCAGGATACTTGTTATTCTAAACTGTAATTTTTTAAGAGATGGTTTTGTTATGCTAATTATTTATTTTGTTGGTTGCATCAGCCGTATTTGGAATGAGACTTGGCTGGCAGGTTTCTTTTATAAACCATGCAATTATGAACTTTTTGTGAAGCAATCTCTCAACATGGAGATGGCTATTGTTATGGCAAGGGTATGGCAACCTGTTTTGTTGCACTAATCCTTACTTTTCTCTATTTTTAAAATTATGGTTTGGTTTGTAATTCGGTTCATTAACACTGTTCTGCTTGTTGAAATTGAAATATCAGGATTCTGGCATGGACTGGATTCTTCATCTTGATACAGATGAATTAATACATCCTGCTGGTGCTCGGGAATATTCTTTAAGGCAGTTGCTCCTTGATGTTCCAGGACATGTTGACATGGTCATATTTCCTAACTATGTGAGTAGAATCTGCAGATTCTTTTTAATTGCTTGGTATTGATGTATATATTTCATTGTATTGGAAAATATTTTGCTATATTTGTTTGATTCAATTTTGTAACTAGTGCTGCCGTGATTATCCTTTTTAGGAGAGCAGTATTGAGCGAGATGATATCAAAGAACCTTTTAGTGAGGTAAGTTGTGAAAGCTGTACACAGTCATTCTGAAAAGTGTCTAACTTAATGCAACGAATCTGAAATAAGTAGTATTTCATGGATATGATTATACTAAGCTCATCAATAATGTATGGTAAATCTGTTTGCAATGCTGTTTCTTTGTTCAATTATCCATGCTGATCGCTTTTGAATTTCCAAAATTGAACACACTAGTTTATTAAGAAAAAGTAATGGATCCTGTTATACATAGTTGACAAACACATTGTACTGAGAAAGCTGATTTTACTTAAATTCCTTTGAGTTCAAGATTTGAGGTTATTACTAAAACTGGTGCATCGGGTCACTGTACTTTAGAGGGGATTAAAATCCTAAGAAGTTTGAGATGTTGTGATGACAAACATCTATTGCTAGATTGGGAATCATGTTGGACTTTTTTTCAGCTTAGGATATGGTTGTGAAAACTTCAGAAGCTTATTAGTCATTGAAATTGTTAACAAAAAAGATACCAGGTACCAAGTTCAAGACATATTAGACAAAATTAGCTAAATGAAAATTTCAAACTCAACTTTGATGTAAATATTGGAAAAATGATCAGTAGTACACTGCAAAAGTAAACCTAAATTATAAATTTGTAACCTCTTCTCCTGATCTGTCAAAGCAGGTATCGATGTTTAAGAAGAATTATGATCATCTTCCAAAGGATACATACTTTGGAATGTATAAAGATTCTGTACGTGGCAATCCAAACTACTTCCTGACTTATGGAAATGGGAAATCAGCTGCTCGGATACAAGATCACCTTCGGCCTAATGGTGCCCATAGATGGCATAATTATATGAAAACCCCAAAGTAGGATCTTTGAATCATAAGACATGTTTGTATCCCTTGACATTTCTGTTATTTCCCTGATAGTTCTTCTCAATTATGCCAGTGAAATCAAATTGGAAGAAGCTGCTGTTTTACATTACACGTATGCTAAGTTCTCTGACTTAACTTCTAGACGTGATCGCTGTGGTTGCAAACCTACAAAAGAAGATGTCAAAAGATGCTTCATGTTAGAATTTGACAGATCTGTAAGTTTCCAGAGTTTATTATTTGTTATTCTTTCTCCTGTCCTGTTCAGGTTTCTATTTTGTCAGAAAACAGGATTTCTCATGCCAGTATGTAGAAGGGTGTGTCGAGCTAAAATAATTATGACTTGATATTCGAAATATATATATATTTTATGATAGAAATGGTAAATCTTTTGTTGAAAGTTTATGGTTGTATATTTAAAATGCTAATCTTGATGATTCAAATAGATAGATGAGATTTGTAGGATAAGAAATAAAATTATATTTTTGTAGTAACTTAATAAGCAAAACTTATAATCATCACCTAGGTATATGTATATTTACTAGCTATTAATATCCATTCTATAGTGCTTGAGCTTGACTCATGAATAATTGAGCAGTTTGAACTTGGTTAGTTTAGCTAATTAAACAAGACGGTTGAGCACTTAACAAGCCGGAGTTTAATAATCCACAAATAGTTAATCTCATTTATACTCCTATTGGTATTTAGTAAAGCTTGGACTTAAGTTCTGTTATTATTAGTGAATTTTGGTAGAGTATCTGTTTTCTAGTGTGGAAGGTTGACACTTGTTTAATTGAAAGGTCGATGCATTGTGACCTAGTGGTCACAGGTTAAAGTATCACAAATAGCCTCCCTGCATATGGGATAATGCTTCCTAGGGCTGACGATCATTAGATTCAACAACGGAGGAGCCTATTGCATTGAACTACCCTTTTATACTTTCTGGTGTTGTAATGTTAACTTGTATGTGTACACTGATTCATCCTAATACACCTTATCAATTTCAGGCATTTATCATTGCTTCAACTGCAACTGAAGATGAAATGCAGAAGTGGTATGCTGGCTTCAGCTCTTCCTATTTATATGTGCTTATCTATCCCATGTTTTAACCACTGTTATTGATCTTCCAAAAACATTTGGGTCTTTGCTTGTTGATCCAGGTATAATGAGCATGTTGTGTGGGGTGATAAAGACCTAAAGCTAAGACTTTTGAGGAAGGGAGTATTGACTCGCATATACTCTCCCATGGTAAGTGATAATCATTAATGGTAGTGAACATTAAATATTATTGCAATACATTGACCCAAAACCCTATCTTAAGGTTAACATACTACTGCTATTACTAAATCCAGGCCTGCTAATAGACCCTAATTCTCAACTACAAGCTTATTTCCTTTTTCATTGAATAAGTGAATCATAGATTTGGAAAGTAAAAAAAAAAAAAAAAACGGAAGAGCGCCAGGAAAAAGATACTCACTACGAAGAGAAAGCTGGGCAGTTTCCCTAGTTGGTCGTGGGAAAACATTTGGCTAGTTATTTTTTTCTGCTACCTGTTTTTTCCTCCATTGCCAAACACATTAAAATGTGTCACTTAGGATGGAGATATAACTTGGTAAGAGTTAATATCTAACGAGAACTTTTACTTGATGGTATAAATAATTGCTTTTATCATGACCCTGTACTGATCAGAACTCCTAACGAAAATGTGAGCACTAGATTAAAAAAGATTTATAAGTTGATGGACTTCGTTACAGATTCTAAACATAGGAACCTATTTAAAAATCTTCAAACTGTTAAAGGACTTACAAAGTAATTAAACTTCTTTTTACGCTCCAAACTCATTTCCTTGTGCACTGCTCTTCAGGTCATAATCCAAAGTTTAAGGGAATCTGGAGTGTTCAGTTCTGTGATAGCATCAGCTCCATCCCTTTCCAAAGAAAACTTTCTGCTGTCAATTGATAGCAGTAATTCATCAAGAGCCGCTGGCTCTGTAACCCTCTCCTCTAGAAAGGGTGGAAGAACCAAAGAATCTGAAGCAGCTACAAGGAAAGTTTTGTCTATTGAATCTGCTGCATTTCACGAAGTGGCTGTGCCACCACTGTCTCCCCCTGTTGTAGACGACAATGATCTAATTGCACACAATTGATCTCTCTTTGAGCACCCTTCCATTCAAGTATCATTACTATCCTTCCTTTCAACGCCATACTGAAAGAATCTGCAGGGGAAGGAAGAACAACTTGGTTGGTTTTTGTTGCTGCGAGCTTTGAATATTTGTGGTGTTTGTTTCTGATGTCCAAATGCCATGTGTTGAGTGTTGTCAGTGTAGTGGATGGCCCTTGATGAAAACAGTTAGATATCTTATTCAGTCAATTTTTTGTATAGAAACCTGAATGCCATTAATATGAATTGATTTTTTATGCCCTTTTTTAAGTCCAGGTACTAACATTGTGACTAGGATATTCGAATGGCATTTCACTTGTGTTAACTATTCTTTGTTACATGTGAACTTCTCTGCCAACCATTTCAAAAAGAATATCTTATTTCAGTTAGTTTATTCGCAACTATTTCATTTTGTCTAGTACAATTAATAACTTAAATCAAATCGATTTTAAAAAGAAAAGATTATGAGTTTATCAAATTAATTCTCTATAAACGGTATTGAGGAAGAAAAACCAAATTTCTTTTAAATTAGAATAAAAATATAAAATTTAAATAATGATGAAGTTAATAAATTAATTACAATATTTTAAAATCATACAGTATTGGTTGGATTATCATGCAAAACAGTTAGTGGTAAAATGTTATTTTGAGTAAGTTGGATTTATTGGTTATGTATATGAAAAATACTTTGGAGAGAAATTTATTTTGGTGATCTCTTTATTTCAAATATTATCATCATTATTAATATTGATAAAGAATGAATAAAAAAAGAAGTAATTATGCTTTTCATTATTCCTTCTTGTTTAAATTTAATTAAGTCTTTATTTTAAAAAATTAGTAATTTAGTTATTTATTTATGTTCCAAATTTAATTCAATTTGATCTTCCATTAATTTAATTCACAGTCAATAGTTAATACTTATGGACTCTATTCACATAGATAATAAAGTGTTAATAATACATGAAAATTAAAAAACTCTTTGTGAAGAGCATTAATATGTTAGTGTTAAAAAATATGAATTTATTTTGAATCGAGTTCTATATTCAATAAACCCAATGTTAGTATAGTAAATGCACATCATCATTGAATAATAATAACTTCAAAAACTGAAACAATATTTGTAAAATTTAAAATTAATTAACCTATTTTCACATATAAAAGGTTCTTTTTCAATCAAGATAAAAGGAAAAAAAAAAATTGAACGTGAAGATAATATAATACCGAGGAACAGAAGCATCATCATATCCATGGCGACTTTCTTCAGCGTCTCCCATCCAATCTCTCAACCCTCCGCATTCGCTTCTTTCAGGGCCGCGCCCTTCTTCAACTCTCCGCCGCTTCGCATCCACACCGGCGGCCGGAAACGGAGAGGCACGGCGGTGGTCGCGCGTGCCGGCCCCAGCACCAAGAGCATCCTCTTCGCAATCGCGCTCCCTTCCTCTCTCCTCGCCGTCACCATTTTCTCTGCACTTCGAATGGGCGATAAGCTCGACCAAGATTGGCGCGAGGAGGTAACCTTTCTTAACTTGCATTTGGATAAGACTTCCCGAAAATATTAAAATCAAAATTTATAACAAGTGTTAACACCTCTTATTCCATTAATTTTTTAATTAACAATTTATATTATATTATAATATTATTAATGGACTAAAGAATTAAATGTGCAATTAAGTTTGTGTAGAAATCAAAATTGTAGAAGTATCGTTAATTTAAGCTTAAATTTATTCATGGATTGAAATAGAATAATATTTGTGAAGTTAGAACTTTCAATTACTTCTTTCTACACAAACGACTTCCAAAGAATATATATACATACATCCATCTCTCTCTCTCTCTCTCTCTCTCTCTCTCTCTATATATATATATATATATATATATATATATATATATATATATATATATAAACATGATTTTTAGGTAAAGGAGTTAATAAAAGTATGAATTGTGTAATTGTTGTAAGTGAAACATTAAGCTGGAATAATTGGTTTCTTGGTAATTGTTATATGTTGTTAGTAGAATGTTGTCCAATGTCGTCCACGTGTTTGACGAAATTCCCCATCTTGGTTTTATGCAATTCTGGTCACTTACTCACTGCGACAGCGTAGCATCTAGTTTAAGGGGCATGGAGTTAGCAGTGCTATTTCTTTTAGCAAGACGAGATTCCCCAAATTTTAGAAGCTTTCTTGATATAATAGTAAAAGCAAAGAAATAATTCCAGGAAGGCAAAAGAAATCTTGCATTGCTTAGGAAGGTAAATTAATTTATAAAATCTTTTCATTCTTCACCTGCAAAGATGACCATTTCTTAGAAATTGAGGTAAAGTTGTTTATAAACTTTTTCATTCTTTACCTACTGAGACGACTTTAACTGAGAGATTCATGCGGGCCAAAAAAAAAGAGTCAGTAATGTTGTTTTTCTGTTCTTAGAGTGTGGTTCTCTTGACAAATTGAGTTCGTACCTCCAAGGATTGGTCGCTGTGTTGATGAAAATCGATGAGAGATTCACTTCTTAAAAATTTTCCGATGCTCAAGTTAGGAAGAGTTTAGAGAAATTATAAAATGTACGGGTATAGAAGTGAATAAGAGAATTTGTATGGTTAATATGTATTTATAGGGTTTTGTGTTCTTGGATTTGTTAGTGAGTACTTGAAGTTTGTTACATTATCTTAATATCTTTAGTTTAGGTAGTTACATAGATCATCCAAGCTCAAAAGTCACGAATGAGGTGCAAGTAAACTGATTTGGTGGATAAATGAGTTTCAATTTGAGAAATTGATTCCAAAGTTGTATTTTCACAACCATCGTTCGAGGTTGGAGCTTTCCGACCTTTGTAAGACTGAGTTTTATTCGATTTTATTAGATTTACATCACAGGAGTTGAGATCATGACCAATTTAAATATATCTTCCTCTTTTAACCCTCTATCAGCGTAACACCGCTAGGCAGAGAAGAAGAAAAAGAACTTTATTGATTATCATAAAAGTAGTACCTGTACACTCTGTGTTTACAAGTCGAGGAGCAGGAATATATAAAAGAAGATAAAGCCAAACTGCCTATAAAACTAAACAATAAAAGTAACTAACCAAACAACAAACTAAAACTTTATACCTTCCTAGCTCCAAAATGAACAATTCTTCATATGCATGGATAATTCTTCAGGTGATTGACCTATGCAACCTTGCTCATCTCAACGTGATATGCTCTTAGTTTAGCACCAAATCTTTGCTTTCACCTTGAAGGACATTGATATGAAATTCTATTTGCCGACCCAATAAAGTATACAAAAGCTGCTTGTTACTTTACTCACTAATTTAAGTTTCTAACCTATCTAGTTTGTGGAATTGAAGATAATTTTTTTACTTTTCTGTCTCTTTGATAAATCGTATGCGGAACTGGAGATAGGAAAGTGATATTAGGGGTTAAAAAGGGTTATTATTACACTTGATTTGTTGGCATCTTTCACAATATCAGATGGCAAAAATGGAAGCTGCAAAAGAACTTGATGAATATGACGACAGTGATGATGGAAGTGAAGACGACAGTATGGAAACTGTGCAAGAAGAACCTGCCCTGCAAGAAGAACCTACCCTTCCACATGCCCGCAACAGACCCAAAAGGGAAGCTTAATTTTCATTGTGTCTATAAATACATATTTTTATGTAGGATGATCTTGCTGCAGTAGATAGATCAACAAACTTTCAAATGTAGAGGGAGAGGGGAGGTTCCTTTATTCTGAAAATAACAATAAAAAGGTAAGGTTAATACTTTACGTTACATAGTTTTCACACGCAGAAAAATAGCTGTTTCATTCTTGATCTTAGCAAAGAATATGAGCAACCGCAAATCCCTTTGTAGTTATTCCCAAAAAAAAATATATTATCTCCAATTCTTTTGTCACGAACCTTAAGTCGTATTGAATTGCTAACTACATCGTGCCAATTCTTGTTTGTTACATGTGGATGACTACGAGTTTCTCATTGTCTTTACTCCTAAAATATTGATCGGTTTATAAGTTAGATTTAATTACGAATTGAAATAAATGGATGAATTTGGTTAACCCTATTGTGTAATGCAATAAATAAATATATATGACTTATTTTGGTTTGTAAACTCTGTTTGTCATCTGTGGGAACCTTTACACGAGTGTAGGTGTTTTTCTGCATCAAAGATCATGCTATTCTGCACATTATGTTCGAAAGTGTTGTCTGGCATTCTGTTCTTTCCTTAAATCAAATGTTTATTTTCTTAACAAGATTTGTTATGCCTTAATTATCAAAACATATTTGTCATTGTAATTTAACTATTTTACATGATATCATTTTAACATTGTTAAATTAAATACGAATTTCAATTGTTAAATGTTTTTTCTAAAAAAATGTGTAAGCATGTATTTTACCAGCACGATAAAAGCATGTCATACTAGACTTATTATAGATTTTAACAAATCAATGTTTGGTCTAAACAATCCTTGTTGTATATCCAACAATCATGTTTCTTAGGAATTATATTTTCTTAAAATCTCATAAATATGTCGAATATGTTTAATACACTTCTTAAAATGAAAAATATAATTATACAAAACTCTTCCCCTTAATGACAATGTTAGATTCCCACCACCGTCCTGTAAAAACTTTTTTATTCGGAAAACTTAAATAAAATAATTCCTAAGAATGTTTAATTTATAGAAATGATTTTTAAAACATTCATACCAAACATTAATTTTTCAAATTAAGTAACTTGATTCCTTCTGTCTAATAACTTCAGAGCAATTTGGTCTCTATCATTGATCCATCAAAGCATTAGAAGGTTCTTTCCCTTTTTCATTTCTCTGTCTACTGATGGACCTTTCTTCAATCTCAGCTTTTGGGTTCAAACAGAAGCGAGACTCAAATAATTTATATTTCAATACCGTCAAATCAAGGTACCAAAGTATACATGATCACAAATCCTAACCTAGGAGATGGGCAAGCTAAAACCAAATTAAAATTTCTCATTTGTAATCATAATCAGGCTATTGCCCAAAAAACTCATTCCTTTGGACTTAATCATATTGTTGGGATAATCTTTGGACACCAATGAGTTATGAGCTGAATTAAAATTATAATAAAAAACTTCTCGATGATTAATAAATTTGACATGCAATTTTGTAAGGCAAACTTCATCCCATTAAGGTTGGTATAATTTAGCTCATCTGATTGTGCAGGACATGATACTAACAATTTTTCTAATCCAAAAAAGAAACAAACAAGGAGTAAGAACTTTGCATGATACAAAAAATATTATAATAAAACATACTTCTGATGTTGAACAAGTAATTGGCTTAGAAGCAGATATGCATTCAAGTAAATTATTTAGAGTGAAGAACATTTAATCAATACAAACAACACAAATAAAGATTTGGAACAAGTAAAAGTAAAGGTGTATTGCTTAATCTATTGCTTGGAGTGCTCCCCTCAACCATGTCTTTATCCGAATTATTTTGAAGCAGCTAAAGAAATGGCCACTAGTTATTGCTCATCTCTTCGTAAAATCCTATCCACCAGATGCTTTTGGAATAAGCTGCCGAATGGGTTAATACATAGCTCTACAGACTTAAACAAACATGCCATTTATTTGCATGTAGTAAAATATTAAACTCAATTAAGGTAAAAGTAAAATTATTATGTCAAGATTTTTACGGTCAACAATTCAACCCAGCAGTGATCAATATCTATCCTACTTCTGCGTGAACTAATTCAATGTTAGAGAAGGCTCTTTCCTAGTAGGAGTGACTCCAGAAATATAAGAGAAAACAAGTAAGATTGGGTTTTCTATTCACTGTAAGCCCATTTCTTCCAGACCTGGACCACTTCCTTTGATGCTGTCGTATCAAGAGTAAAGGCTAATTCTCTAAATCATGCACCTGAAAAATGGACTTGAGTGGCAGCTAAAAGGCCTTTTATTCAATGTAAATGACGGGCCTAGGACCTGACGAGAGGATGGAGAAAGGTAGACCAAGTTTGAGCATGCATAAATTCTTGAATCATTAAATATCTATATACAATTCTTCATTCCAAGGTGGATTTATGGAAAGAACACGAACAGTTGATATTCAGAACTCATGGAGCATGTAAGAACTTAAGCTTTGATTTCACGTCAGTTAACCTTTCTGGAACGACTTTGCTTTCTTCAAGGATGACATCTTTGCAACCTGCAATTTATGACCTTTATAATGCAACTGTCCAATGCTAAAGGATATACAACAATCTCCGTCCAGCAATGTGTTTCCAGCCACGAAATTGAATATATAAAAGAATAGTCCATATCCAGATAAAAACAACTGTCGATCCTCCAAAATGCTTTTTCTAAATTCAACATGTTGAACGAAAATGAGAACAATCAGTCCCCACTACTATTTTTCAAGGCAACAGCTTACAGCCCTTTGCTTTTAATTTTGATTCGAGACCAAAGAACTTCAAGCTTGATAGTACCAAGTCTGCTGTAATTCTCTTCATATGATCAATTAGTAATTCATCATACACAATTGTATCAGATTCTGTCAAGTAGTTGCGCTCCCTCAAGTTAGAGAAAACCTTCCTAGCCTCTTCAATCGTTCCATGCTTACACATGCCAGAGATGACAGCAGAATATATTACGTTGTCTAAAGAGCAACCTTGTTCCATCATCTCATTTAGTACATCAATCACCTTCTTGGCATCATTTGATTTACATGCATGAATAACGGTAAGACTATACTTAAACTCCGTTGGTCCATCACTAACACTCCCTAAGCAATCACGAACAAGCATCATGGCTTCTTCGATCTCTCCAATTTTGCAAAGCCCTTTGGTAAGGCTCCTATAAGCTGCAACGGAAGGAATGCAAGACATCTCAATGATCTTATTATGACATATACCTGCCTCTTGAATTTCACCAAGATCAACAAGGCAGAGAATCACAATACTATATGTGATCGAGTCAGGTTCCATGCTCAAGCCTTTCATTTCATCAAGTAGAGATAATGCTTTCTTCACCTCACCAATCTTGTAAAGAGAATCCATAAGAATATTGTATATTTCAACACTCACATAACCTTTTTCTTTCAAGTGAGCAAATGCGTCTACAGCCATTATCGGTCCGTTCTTCTCCACCAAAAGGGAGAAGAATTTGGAGAGATCAGCAACAACCGGAAAACCCAATTTCTCCATCTGCTCAAGCAACTTGCAAAACTCTCCCATCCTATTTACTTCAGCATAAGCCACTAACAGCGGTTTCACAGTTAAGAAGTCCGGCTCAAGCCCCTCCCGAACAGTCACCTGGAAAAGCTTGTAAGCCTTCTGCAGCTTCTTCAAATTACACAAACCTTCAATAAGGCAATTATAAATTCCCAAATCAGCCGTATACCCTGAGCTCACCATATCATTCAACAGATCAAAAGCCAATCCAACCTTACCCGCAGCTACAAAAGCCTCAACCAACTTTCCATATATCACCCTATCCACCAAAATACCATTACTCTTCATCTCCTTGAACAACTCATACCCCTCCTGAACCTTACCCCCTTTAGCCAGCCCCACAATCATAGTAGCATAAGCCTTGGGATCCACAACCACTCCATCCCTCTTCATCTCCTCCCAAACCCTCAAACAGGCGTCCAAATCCCCCACCCGAACCAGAATCCGAACCAGCGCCGTGTACGCAAACACGTCGGGCTTACACAACCTCTCCCTCATCCTCCCCAGAACCTCGAACATCTCATCAATCCTTCCACCCTTACACAGCCCCTTCACCAAAACCATGAAAGTCACACTCTCCTCAACCAATCCATCCTCCTTGAAATCATCATAAACCGACAAGCCCAAATCCAAATGGCCAGTCCTGAACAACGCATCCATGACCCTGTTGTACAAAAACACCCTCGGCTTCACCCCAAACTTGTTCCGCATTTTGTCATACACGTGGTAGACCCTAAGCCCTCGGTTGGCGTCAGAGTGCATCCTGATCAAAATCTCGAACTGCTTCTCGCTGGGAGGCCTCCCCTGCGAGACCATCACTTCCGGGAGTTGGTCCGCCGCGCGGAACTTGTGGCTGCGGTTCAAGCAGTAGGCGAGGGCATTGAAGGAGGCGAAATTGTGATGGTACCCTTTCTGGCTGTTCGCCCAGTTGAAGAACTTGGAGGCCAGAGCGTGGTCTGTTTGAACCTTTAGCACCTCCGCGACCAAGTTTGGGGGCACTCTGCGGAGCTTCTTGAGCTCTGCGACGACGTTGGGGCCCCATTTGTTGTCGTTTTTGCGGAAGGCGTCGACGATGAAACGCGCGATCGGAGAGAGGCGGAGGGAGGGGGAAGGGGAAGGGGAAGAGGAGGGGGGAGAAGGGTGGGAGAGGAAATGTGGGTCCCAGTCTTTGATGCTGAAAGGTTTGGGCTTGGGTTTAGGTGAGGAAGAGGGGGCTAGAGTTTGACGGTTGGAGAAGAGGCCGCCGCGGACGGTGGGGCGATTCTGGGAGGGTTTCCGGTGGCCGTAGAAGAAGTAGGGTTTGTTTGGTTGAGGAATCTGTGGAGGCATTTTCAGGATTTCAAAATTCTTCTTCTTCTTCTTCTTCTTCAACCAATTCTCGAGTTTCTGGTTACATGGCACTCGCTTTTCACATCTCTGTTCCTTGGTTCAGTCTTGTTAGAGTGGCAATGGATTCGTCTATGTTTGTTATGTCCTTTCTATCATTTTTCGTCCTTTTCTGTCCTCCTAATATAAACTTAAAGTAAATTTCATTAATTTTGTTATTTATTTATAAATGAAACGTTTTAGAAGATTATTTATTTTTTATAAAGAATGTGAAATATTTTATAATAAAATATATTATTTAAATAGAGAATATTAAAAAATTGAAATTTTTATGAAAGTAATTTAATTATTTAAAATTAGAGTGTTTTAAATGTTGTTAAAAAAATAAAAATTTGAAATTATTTGTACTTTGTTTTCTTCAATTTTTGTGTGTGTGTGTACATTTTCTCTTTTATTTGATTTTGTTATAACGTATCAATTTGAATTATGAATACTTGTTTTCTTTTATTTCTTCTCTTTATCAATTTGATTAAAGTTGGTGTGTTTGTCATCATTTCTTTACTATTTTTTGTTAAGAATTTAGTTCGATGTGTTTTGATTGTGTTTTTAGTGAACCAAATAAATTTGATACGGATTATTATAATAGGACTAACAAATAAATTAGTTTTTGTTTAAATTATATTGTTTTAATTTAGGATTTCATAATTAATGCGAAATTTAGATGTAAATCATTTATATTGTAAAATAATTTACAAATATATCTAATTCACTTAATATTTTTATGTGAATATTAATTAGGAATTTATGTATTTCTTTTCATTAATTTTTTTATAAAGTTTGAATAATTTTGAAATGGTAAATGCAAGAAATATAAAATGCATGAAAATAAATTATTAAGGATAAAAGTGTTGGAAGTCTCATATTGAGTAGACATAAAGCAATTTCATGGTACATAAGTGGGTGCAAACTAAAAATGTCAATGGGACGGGTAGGGTACGGATAGTAGCTTCCCCGTACCCTACCCGCTGGATAAATATCTGCCCCGTATCCGTACCCATATCCGTCGGGTATCCGTTATGCGGGTACCCGCGGATATTTACAAAATTATTTAAAAAACAAATATTTAATCATAAAATAAAATAAAATACATCAAAAAGTCTCTTTCTCCAATTGATTCCTAAAAAATAAACAAAATAAACAAATAATAAACATCAATTGCCACGTGCCAAATATTCTTATTTTGATTCCATCATTTGACAACAAACATATCATAAACCTTATTGTCTATATAGGATTTGATGTATATGCCCAAAAAATGTCAAGGGGTGTACTTGGAAGAAAAAAACATATCAATACTTGAAGTTTGAAGAATGAAGACAGAAAACAAAATGTGCAACTTAGAAAAAATTAAGCCATAATATATATATATATATATATATACATATATACATATATATATATATATATATATATATATATATATATATATATATATA
>Ga0214544_1002062_pt1 | contig 42257 bp, 43 predicted proteins | sample CNSS3metaG_FD_160074 | JGI IMG/M metagenome (GOLD analysis project Ga0214544, IMG submission 160074) | Root nodule microbial communities from cowpea collected in UCLA plant growth center, Los Angeles, California, USA - CNSS3 | ecosystem: Host-associated > Plants > Roots > Nodule | place: USA...
CCGCTTACTTGTGGTAAGGGTGGGGAACTTAAACGAATAAACCACAAGTTAAGGGTGTTCGACCCAGGCCGCTTACTTGTGGTAAGGGTGGGGAACTTAAACGAATAAACCACAAGTTAAGGGTGTTCTACCTAGGCCGCTTACTTGTGGTAAGGGTGGGGAACTTAAACGAATAAACCACAAGTTAAGGGTGTTCGACCCAGGCCGCTTACTTGTGGTAAGGGTGGGGAACTTAAACGAATAAACCACAAGTTAAGGGTGTTTGACTCAGACCGCTTACTTGTGGTAAAGGTGGGGAACTTAAACGAATAAACCACAAGTTAAGGGTGTTCGACCCAGGTCGCTTACTTATGGTAAGGGTGGGGAACTTAAACGAATATGAAAGTAAAAATATAGGAAAATCATATAGTTGAAAACCCTTTGTTTTATTTATTGAATATTGGGTGCCTCGTTAAAACCTCCCTGGCCAAAATCCTCCTTAGGGAAAAAAGACCAAGTAAGGAAAAAGAGTACACCCTGGGTTACAAGTATTAGGCTCAATGCAGTATACATTTAACTGAAATAGAATTTTAGGTGGGACACATTCCAAGTGTTGGGTATCTCTTCCCCAGATAAATGTTCAAGGCGATAAGCTCCTCCTCCTGCGTCTTCACGTATGCGGTATGAGCCGTCCCAGTTGGCGGAGAATTTGCCATCTTTCTTTCTTGCACTGATGGCCATTCTCCATACTAAGTACCCGGTTACGAACGATCGTGGATGTAGGTTTGCGTTATATTTTCCGGCAGCTCTTCGTTTGGTGGCTAAGTTGCGTATTTGGGCTTTTTCTTTGAGTTCGGGTAGGAGGTCGAGATGAATGGCCATGTTTTGGTGGTTGTGGGTTGGGTCGTACAGTTCTCGGTGCAGGGATGGCTCGCTAATTTCGATCGGTATCATGGCGTCTGCACCGTAAACTAGGCTGAATGGGGATTCGTTTGTTGATGATTGAGGGGTACACCTGTAAGCCCAGAGCACTTCTACTAACTCTTCGGGCCATCAACCTTTGGCGTTATCTAATCTCTTGCGCAATTCCACCTGGATAACTTTGTTGGCTGCCTCTGCCTGTCCATTTGTTTATGGGTGCTCTACAGAACTTGTGATGTGTTTGATGCCTAGACCAGTGTAGAACTTGGCTAGTTCCTTATCTATGAATTGTCGGCCATTGTCGGTGATGATAGTGTGCGGAACACCATATCTACATATAATATCTTTCCAAACGAACTGCTGAACTTGCTGAGCTGTGATGGTGGTTAGCAGTTTGGCTTCTATCCATTTTGTGAAATAGTCCATGGCTACAATTAGGAATTTTACTTGGCCCTTGTCGGGGGAGAAGGGGATAGTATGGAATTGAGTTGTTCTTGTTTTTGGTGGATGAGGTTGCCATGTTTTTTACATGGTTTGCACTTTTTGATGTAGTTCTGGCAGTCTGCTTTTATAGTCGGCCAAAAGTAGTCGGCTCTGAGGATTCTAGTAGCCATAGTGCGTGCGCCGGAATGGTAGCCACAAATGCCTTCGTGTAACTCCTTAATGATATATTGCTCTTGTTCTGTAGTGACACATTTGAGAAGTGGTTGGCCATATCCGCGTTTGTAGAGGTCGTCGCCTATCATGGTGTACCTGGCGGCCTTAGCCAGCCAAGTTTTGTCCGCATCTTGCGGGGGGTTGTCGGTTTTTAGATATTGGATATAGGGAGTGGTCCAGTTGTGGTTTTGGGGAGGGGCAACATTGTTGGCTGGGGTATGGGTGAGATTTTGATAGGTGTGTGTAATGGAGGGTGTAGATAATGTTTGCTGTAATAGGGATCGGTGGCAGCTTTTTAATTTGGTGCTGGCTAATTTGGAAAGGATGTCAGCTCTGATGTTGTCGGTCCTGGGGATGTGTTCGATGCGGACTCGTTCAAAGGCGGATTGAATGACTGCGTGAACCAGATGGTAGTATTGGAGAATGATGGGGTCTTTAATTTGAAACTCGTCGTTCAGGTGCCCTACAGTAAGTTTAGAGTCGGTTTTGCATGTTAACGTCTTGACACCAACTTCGCGGGCAAGGGAAAGGCCGGCGAGAATGGCTTCGTATTCGGCTTGGTTGTTTGATGTTTTGAAGGCAAAGTGAAGGGATTTTTCAATGAGGATGTCGTTAGGCCCTTCTAACACGATGCCGGCACCGACACCTTTTGGATTCGAAGAACCATCTACATGAAGCGTCCACTGGTCTTCTGTGGGTGCGTGCTGGAGGTCATTGACAAAATCCATGAGGCATTGGGCTTTAATGGGGCCATGGGGTTCGTAGCGAATGTTAAATTCCGACAGCTCGATGACCCAAGACGACATCCGTCCGGCTAGATCTGGTTTTTGCAATATTTTTTGGATTGGGTAGTCGGTTTTGACGATGATGCTGTGGTTTTGGAAGTATGGGTGTAGACGGCGAGCTGCATGGACCAAGGATAGGGCCAACTTCTCCACCATTTGATATCGAGTTTCAGGATCTTGCAGCGTTCTACTAACGAAATAGACAGGATGTTGCGTGCCCTCTATTTCTTGTACGAGCGCGGCGCTGACGGTGTGGTCGGTGGCTGTGATGTATACGAGGAGAGGTTGGTGAGTGTCCGGCTTGTGGAGGATAGGTGGTGAGGTTAGGGTGGTTTTCATTTTTTGAAAGATTTGTTCACAATCGTCAGTCCACGTGAACCGGGTGGATTTCTTTAGGAGTTGGACTATGGGTTGGGTTTGTTCAGCCAGTTTGGGTAGGAAGCGGGAAATGGCTATGAGGCGGCCTATGAGGCGTTGGACCTCTTTGATGGTAGTAGGATTGCGCATCTCAATAATTGCCTTGCATTTTTCGGGATTGGCCTCTATGCCGCGCTGGGTCAACATGAATCCGAGAAATTTACCACGGTCGACTCCGAATACACACTTGTCGGGGTTAAGGCGAAGGTTGTACTGACGCAGTGCGGAGAAGACCACGGAGAGGTCTTGGGCATGTTGGTGGTGGCTTGGAGACTTGACAACCATGTCGTCTACATACACTTCGACACATTGTCCCATCAGATGGCTGAAAACCTTGTCCATTAGCTGTTGGTAGGTTTCTCCAGCGTTCTTAAGACCAAAAGGCATAACTTTATAGAAGTAGTTGGCATCGTCCGTGATGAAGGCGGTCTTGTTCATGTCAGATGCGGCCATGGGGATTTGGTTGTACCCTGAATATGCATCCAAAAAGCTAAGCACTTTATTCCCTGCCGCCGTCAACAAGTCGGTCGATATTGGGTAAGGGGTAGGCATCGCGAGGGCATGCCTTGTTTAGATCCGTGTAGTCTACACACATCCGCCATTTGCCATTGGCTTTCTTCACCAAGACTACATTGGAAAGCCAAGTGGTGTATTGAGCTTCTTCGATGAATCCGACGTTCAGTAACTTGTCGGCCTCAGCCTTAGCTGCTAGGTGGCGTTCTTCGCCAAGTTTGCGTTTTTTCTGGGATTTGTAGCGGGCTTCCTTGTAGATGGATAACTTGTGGGATCCTACCAGGGGGTCTACTCCAGGTAAGTCAGCGGCGGACCAGGTGAAAAGGTCGGTGTTGCTGACAAGGATCGGTGTGATGATGACACGCTCGTCAGAATTCAAAAACAGTGCCTAAGTTGATGGAGTGGCCATTGGGGAGCTCTAGAGGGGAGGTCTCCTCAACAGGTTCGAGACGGACATCCCGACCAACTCTGGGGTCTAGATCCTCGCTTGATAGGGCGATGTCGGAGTCAGGTGGTCGCTTAATGTGGTTGGTTTGTTGGATGGGGAGTTGTGGGCGCAGGCTGGCCATGTAGCATTCGCGTGCAAGGCGTTGGTCGCAGTGGACGGTGAGGATGTCACCAGAAGGGGATGGGAATTTCATGGCCAAGTGGGGGATGGAGACAACAGCGCCCAGGGTGTTGAGGGAAGGACGACCCAGAAGGACATTATAGGATGTTGGTGCGTCGACGATAAGAAAGCGGATTGGGATGGTTTTGGTTTGGGTTCCCTCACGAAACACGGTGTAAAGGTCGATGTAGCCGTGGGTGGATACTTGTTCGCCAGAAAAGCCATAGATTGGTTCGTCATATGGGACCATAGCAGTGTCCAGGAGTTGGAGTTTTTGGTAGGTGGCCCAGTAGAGAATGTCAACGTAGCTGCCCTGGTCGACAAGGACTTTCTTAACGGCGTAGTTTTTGATTTCAACGGTGATGACCATGGGGTCATCTTGTTGATGGTCGTGGCCGTGAAAGTCGTCGTCTTTGAAGATGATGGGAGGCATGCGACGTCTGTGGTGGGAATGAGTGATATGGTTTATGGATTGGATATGGCGGAGGTGTTTCTTTCTGGCAGAAGAGGTGGATCCTCCACTAGTGAAGCCACCAGAGATGGTGTTGATAGTGCCACGTAGGGGATGATCGGTGGGGGTGATGTCGGTACGGGCCGGTTGGGGTTCCTGGTTAGTGGGTTGAGCTGGGCGTCTGTCGTGGCGAGGGTCGTGTGCAGGGCGTCTGTGGTCGGATCGAGGTGGGTGGCGGGATCGAGAGGGATGGTCATCCCTGCAGATGAAACGGCTAAAGTGGCCATCATGGACCAGTTCTTCTATCTTATCCTAGAGTGCTTTGTAGTCTTCTGTAGTGTGACCATGATTGCGGTGGTAGCGGCAATACTTGGTCATATCAGCATTAGGAGGTGTGATTGTCTTGCATGGTGGAGGGATGAGGTCAACTTGTAGGGCCTCATCAAGGATGCGGGAGCGGGCTACAGTAAGAGGGGCATATCTGGTGAAGCGGGGTTGGAAGGGCTCGCATGGGCGGGTATCAGGGCGGGGAGGTTGTGGGTTAGGGTTGGCGATGGTGGCTGTGTAGTCATTGCAGAATTTGGTATGGAGGGTCTGCATTTCCTCCATGCGGACATAGTCGGCCGCACGCAATTTAAGTTCATGCATAGAGGCAGGTGGGTGAAGGTAGACGTTGTTGGCGAAGGGGCCGGGTTGTAGGGTAAGTGCGATGCACTGTAGGATCATCTCTTGGTTGAGGTGTGGGGTGCGAAGAGCTGCCTTACTGAAGCGATCTATGAACGCTCTGAGTGGTTCGCCTTGTTCTTGTCTAATGCTCAGAAGGGAGATTGTGGTAGTTTGGTGTGGACGGCTGCCAGCGAAATGGGTGGAGAACATATGGGAGAGAGCGTCGAAGCTGTCGATGGAGTAAGGTGGAAGGGTTGTGAACCATTCTAGAGCAGGGCCCTTGTGGGTGGTGGGGAAGGCCTTGCAGAAGGCCGCGTCTTGGGACGTGTACAAGGCGACATGGGTGATGTATACTTTGAGGTGTTCATCGGGGTTGGTTTCACCGGTATAGCGGTCCAGTGTGAAGGGTTCCCACTGGGCAGGAAAAGGGGTGTTGGCGATAAAGTCGATGAAGGGATGGTGACGTCTGGGCTGGTGAGGTGGGAGTAGATGAGGTGGGATGGGATGGTTGATCATAGCGGGGAAGGTGAAGGTAAAGTTGTGAGGGGGGATGTGGGTTGTTGGAAGGTATTACGGGTTATAGGGTGGAACATGTGTAGCGTGCAGGGTGGTGGGTATGTTGTAGGGGATCTGGGTGGTGGGGAGGGTAGCAGCAGGGGTTGGGGCTGCAGTATGTCCTGGTTGAGTGGACGGGAGGTGAGTGGGATAGGTGGAGGGAATGGGTTTCTGCTGGGTGGTGGTGAAGGTATGAGGGGTGGGGTTGTATTCGCTTTCTTCTTTTGTGGGCTGGAAGGCCGGGGACCTTGCAGCCTTAGATGCCTCCTTGGCTTTTCCCTTCAAGGTGGGATCAACTTCGATCTTTTGCCTAAGGCGAGAGTTCTCTTGTCGCAGCGCCTCCATCTCATCAGCGTTGCGTTTCTTCAGATCTGTTAGCTCTTGTTGCATCTTCGCCTGGCCGTCCAGGATGGCGGCCAGGTCAGGGGTGATGTTGGCGGCTCCTAAGGGACCAACACCAACCTGCTTGTTAACTCCAGCTCTACTGCGGGTTGAAACCATCTTCAGAGAAAAACGGGTATTAAGGTGTTGTCTCGTGCCCCACGTTGGGCGCCAATTGTTCCTGCAGAGAATAAACAAGACAAGTTAGGCACAAGCATCACCTCACCCATGTAGTCCGCTATCTCCTTAGTTGGCTTCTTCCCGATTGATATATGTCAGCTTGGACCCAGGAGGGGTTACCTACAGAAGGAACTCCGAAGCTCAAGTAAGTCAAAGCTCTCAAAAGGTCAAATCAGTGATTAATGAAGTAATGAATGCGTACCTTTAATTATTGGGGTCCACGTGTATTTATAGAGTATTAATTATGCCTAGTTAGGCCATGGGTCGGGCCTCGGCTTGGGCCTTAGTTCGGGCTGTAAGTGGGTCTGGGCCTTAACCTAGGCCCTTAGGTGGACCCATTGAATACCAGGGGGCTTTGATTCTGCTAAGTATATTGGAGTTGTTGGCCTAAGCCGACTACTTTCCTTGGCGGATTGTGTTGGTCACGTGTTGTCTTATGCAGGTTGTTCATCTAGATGTTTAGGCTATCAGTTTAGGCCGGTTAGGTTTGGGTTGGCTCGGCCTAGGCTGATTACTTGAGTGCTTTGGCATATATGTATCGTTTCATTACTATTTGGTTGAGTTGGCTAGGTGTGGTACATGTTTCATCCTCATCCTCGTCATACATGTTTTTTTACTATTTCAATTTCAATTAATTAATTTTTATAAAATAATAAAAAATTCTTGTAAAGGAAACATAATAATATCAAATATTCGATATCAAAATATTTAGAAAGAAATTATAATTAAATAGATTTCAAAATAGAATACTAAATAAAATTTCAAGAGAATGAAAATATTTATTAAATTTGCAAAAGTTAATGAAATAAAGTTGATAAAATTTTAAAATATATTAAAAAAATTACAAAATGAAAACATATGTTGAAATTTAAAAAAATTGTAAAGGTCTCTTTACTCTCATTCTTTAAATTCTAATGAAATATCTTTTTTTATATGCTAATAAAAATTGTAATACACCTCTTGAATGAAATCACACAAATAACAAAGATTAGACTAATAATAATTAAAACTTAGCATATAAGCTTTTGAACTTTAATATATGTTAGATGATAATAAACAAGATTCTTGATAATAACATTAAATTATTATATTATAGTAAATAAGTTTTTTTGTACAAGTGTAGCGATATAATTACACTTATGATAATGAGTTAGAAAATAGAAAATAATTATATAAAAAATATCAAAGCAATATTCTACATGATAAAAATAAATAATAAGTAAAAAATATTAAACAGAAGTAAAAACAATGTGTCTTAGAAATAGTTTGATACACCATTGAATGAAATCGTACAAAGATAAACAAATGTATAATTAAATGTATGATAAGATGAAAAATCTCTTAGAGATTTAAGAAAAATTTTCATATATCAAACTAGTCAAACTGTTGAGAAATAATGAAAATTGTTTTAACAAAACAAAAAAATTTATTCAAATGAAACAAAAAATAAGTATTATAGTAAATGAAGGATTTAAGCTATTGAACACCTAAATTAAGAGTTAAACATTCTCATGTGAAAAAGTGTCTCAATTAGGTTCTTTTCAGACAAAAATTACTAATGTCGTTAACGGTGTGTCACATGTCAATTTGTGATTTTTTAAATTTTAAAAATTAATTTTTTTAGCAAAAATAATTTTACTTAATTAGAACATATTTAGCAAACAGATTAAAACATATTTTAATTATTAAAAAAATTGGGACAAAATTGAATTGAAGACACATAAGTAGAGACTAAATTAAATCAATAGAAATATATGAAGACTAAATTGAAATCAAGACAATGACACTGACATGTGGCATTGTCCTGCCACGTGACACTTAGAATACCTTTTGTCACATCAAGAACTTGACACGTGGCAAAAAAAAATTGTAAAAAAAATTAAAAAAATTAAAAAACCATATATTGACACATGGCACACTGTTAACAACATTAGTAATTTTTGTCTAAAAGGGACTTAATTAAGACGTTTTTTTCAAAAGTTGGGATTGAATTGACATTTTTTAAAAGCGTGGACCAGATTGACACATCTCTACCAAAGTAAAAATCATCCGAGTAATAAAACCTTAAAAGAAATAGAAATATTTGAATTTGAGATATAAAAAATATTTAATGTGCATATATCATTTAAATAGGTGCACAAAAGTTATGCATTGATTTTATGGTAAGCCAAATAATTAGAAAAGAGAGAAAAAAAAATGTGCACCTAACAGAAAAAGAAAGGTTATCATAAAAATAAAGACTAAGAAATTTTATATATATATATATATATATATATATATATATATATATATATATATATATATATATTGTTGTACTGCACCTAGGCGGCCTAACATAACTATATGGTAAATTTCGCCTACAAAGCCGGCAAGAATGCAAACAGTTACCAAATGAATCAACGGACAAGCATAAGCGGACCAGGCTGCCTACTTCAGAGGACAGGATGGCATCTGTCTGCCATTCTAGACTTAGAATATTGATACAAACCCCCTAAGACCAACAATCATTGAATTAAGGGGGCCTGGGCCAGGCCTAGGCCCACCTATGACCCAATCAATAACCCAACCCATGACAAGGTCAAACGTAATTAATAAACTATAAATACGCGTGTACCCCATCAATTAAAGGTATGCATCCATTAATCCCTTAATCACAAGATTTGACTTTCTGAGAATCTGTTGGCTGACTTGATCGTTGGAGTCTTCTCTGCAGGTAACCCCTCATGGGTCCAAACCGAAGTAGTAGTAGATGGCATATGCGAGCCGAGAGGAAGCCCACCAGAGAGATTGTGATTGAGGTAAGGTGATATTTGTGTTTGACATCTCTTATTTGATCTCCGCAGGAACAATTGTTAATAAACTATGAATATTTTAGTAATTAAATAGGGACGAGACGATGTATAAACTTATCTCCACACCCAATTGAAAAAATTTGGTATTACTTACCCATACCTAATCAATGTAGCGATTCTCCATTAAAACATGAACAAGTTCAAACAATACTCAAGAGTACCTGCCTCACAAGAGTTAGACAACCAAACAACAAAATGAAACAATGAAATCCCTCATCAATGCTCATAACCCTCATAAATGTGCTTGGGAAGTTGTTTAGTTATGTTAATGTAATAACTAACTTTATACAAGGTTGTCGAGTTAGAAGAGGACTATAACAACTATCAACATTGGAACAAGTTAAAATACTCAAACTCATTCATTCATCACATCGATCTACCAACACTCTATTTATGAATTTCGAGTTTAGGAGGCTTATGTATTTTCCGTTATTTGAGATTACATATGATATGCAATATTATTTAATAATAACATATAATAAATCTAAGGCTTAAATACTTTTTTGGTCCTCATTTTCGTAGTGTTTGTTGTGGATGATCCTCATTTTGACAAAATGTTTAAAATGATCCTCATTTTCGCAATTCGTGTTTTATTTGGTCCTTTTTTGTAACGTCGTTTAAATCATTAACGAAGCATTGTACAGGTGGCACGGTTTGTATTAGAGTGTGTTACGTGTACTGTACAAGTGTGGTAATTAAATATTTGGGGATAAATAAGTGAGCTAAGGTTTTGGTATGGAATGTTTGGGCAGTTGGTGAGTTTTGGCAATCTTGTTCCTCCATTCCCAATTGGTGTTGCTGCAATCTTCTTCTTCCTGCAATCCCATTATATAGTTATGTTACGGTCTCAATCTTCTTCCTTTACCTCTGGTTGTAATCGTTGGAGACAACCGTGTTGTATCACTTTGTGCACTGTTGGTAGAAAGTTTTGGGTACAATCTATTTTTATTTTTGTGTTAATAATAAATTGATTTTAATTTTTGGTTTATTGATTTACAGAGTGGTGGTTCCAATAATGTGGGCTGCAACTTTTTCAAATGGTGGTGTTGATGAAAAAGATGCCATCATCATGACACAAATAAGGCAGATTAATGATTTGGAGAAGTCATTGAAGGTTGTTGAGAAGAGGCTGCAATTAGTAATAGGGTTCACTTGTGTTGTTATTGTATTATTCGTACTGTTATTGTGTGTAATCTTTTAAAGTCCAATATGTTTTGTACTATTGCTAAATGAAGAAATGGATTAGTTTGATTATGTTGATATTAGTCCCAACATGTTCAAAATGACATCTTATCTGAGCATTGAAGTAAGTGATATTGATCTAAGCTTGGGAAAAATTAAATTGATCTAAGTCTGGAAGAAGTTAAATTCATAACATTAATTCATCCTTATCAAAATGCACTACATCAATGTTTGACAAAACTGAAATTGAATGAAGTTTAAGGAAAGTCAAAATGCAGAACATCAATAATGAATTCTACATCAGAAATTCCAAAAAATAAATAAGATGTTTGTGGCTGCTATCATGGCCTCCTCCTAATATGTAATTTCATCCTAAACGGTTGAGATGGTTCTTCTAGTGTTGGTAGTGGTGTTGTTTGACTCTCCACTTCATTCCTTGGTGGTTGAGTTGTTTGAGTTTCAGCAGTTGGTGCATTCTCAGCAGTTTGGGCATCTAGTGCAGTCTCAGCAGGTGTTGCAGCTGCTCATCCACGGGCTTATCTGGGCAATATTCCTGTTATGTCCAATTTGACGGCATATGCTACATTTTTTTTCTATGACCTCCTTTGCTGATATGTGTGTTATCCTTTCTCAACTCCCACTCTTCCAACCTTCTTTTTTTCTTGGGTCTTCTTGGTAAGATCCTCTTATGTAGTGGATGAAAATCAAGGTAGGGAGTTCTTTCCCATAAGACTTCACCATTAACTGGAAAGATGAGGGATTGATATATTTCTTCATAGATGGATCTCCTGAAACAGATTAGTATGAAGTCCTTAACATTGACATTGATGAAATTCATTGCTGCAATAGCATGACAGCAATGGATAGCAGTCAGAAGCCATTTCCTACAACTGCAATGTTGAGCATCCATATTCATTGTGTACTTATCTCCAACCATGGATGGATATGTGCCTCACTTCAAATAGCTTTTCTCCTGATATCATGTATTTGTATAGTAATCAGGTATTTGTATAGTAGAGATACCTTGGAGGTATAACAATAAGGTATTTGTAAGCATCAATATTTAATTCTTTAATTGTTAACATCACTCTTTTCCAAACTGCTGTGTGTATGCTCCTAACAGCCTTCCACATCAGTATCTTTAATTTTTGGCGAGAGAATCTTTTTCTAAAATTTGCATACAGATATCTCATGCAAAACCTATGCTCAGCGGTGGGTAATAGGTCCTGAATGGCAGACACTAATCCTGTGCAATGATAAGATTATTAGTACTTACAACATTAAACAAAAATTAATAAATTGAACATAATTTAGAAACCATGCAGACACAAACTGAACCCCACATACAGACACAAACTACACAAAATCATGGAAGTAATTTAGAAACCATGCAGAACATCACAACAATCGAAAGATAAACAAACCCCAAAATAGAATTACGAAAACCCTAACCCAAGAGCAAACACAACCCAGAAAACCCTAATTGCAAATGAAGAGCGCAACTGCAATCCAATGATGAAATGACAAGTATTAGCTGCTTTCTCTGCAAATCCGAGCTCAAGAAAGACGAAGATGAAGAAATTTCCCTAATTGCAAAATTTCCCCTAAATTAAAAAATTAACATTAATTAGCCATATGTACAGTACACGTAACACACCCTAATACAAACCGTGCCACCTGTACAATGCTCCGTTAACGATTTAAACAGCGTTACAAAAAATGACAAAATGAAACACGAATTGTGAGAATGAGGACCGTTTTAAACATTCGGTCAAAATGAGGACCATTTTAAACATTTTGTCAAAATGAGGACCATCCGCAACAAACACTATGAAAATGAGCACCAAAAAGGTATTTAAGCCTAAATCTAATTTCTGATTAAATAATATAATAGTTATAAATTATCTACTATAATTCCATAATTCAAGCAATCACTCGCCTATATAAGGAAATAATAGATTAAATGGAAAGTATTTTGAGAGAAATAAAATCTCTTCTCTATTTTTAATATAGCACATATTGGCCCAAGTCTAAAGAGGATTGTAAATACAAAGTAATCTTGTAGGGAGTACTCAAAATTTTCTTGTGGTCAGTGACGAATCTTTTAAAGGACTAGTGTGGGAGCCATGGTTCCCCTAAATTTTTTAAAATTAATATATTTATATATTTGAAAATTTTAAAGCTTTTTAAAATTTGTAAGTTATATGTAGTGTATATACCGGAAATAGATGGAAATTAAATAAGATATATTTTAATTTCTTTTATAACACAACATTTAATATTAATAAATAATAAAACATAAAATAAAGTATAATAAAGAATAAAAATATTTATTAAGATATTTTTTATTTTTGTTTGAGTTTATCACATATTATACTCATCTTCTACCCTCATGTTTCATTTGTTTTCTTCCATTCTTGAAGAAAAAAAGAGTAACTTTCTTTTTATTTTACTTGATAGTGAAATATTAATTTAATAGTTAGTATTATCGTTTTAGTCTCATGAGCCTTTGTATATTCATTTGTTATGAATATAAAAGAAATAAAATAATGTACTATCTTTCTTCAAAACTAGTTTTTAATTGTGATTTAATTATTATAAATTTTTCTTTTAATAACTGTGTCTTTGAATTTTTTATTTGATTATGATAAATTATTTTTTGATCTTAAACTTAAGAAAAAAGATATATTGATGAAAAATAAAAGTATAGATTTATTCTTTAAAAGAATTGATTCAATTTCTTTACCTATTATGAAACATGATACTAATAATTTGTTCAATTAGAAGAGTCATTTCTTAAAATTAATTACAGGTAAAGAGTTTTATATGTATTTTTTGGAACGTAATTCGAGAAAATGACTTCAAATATAAAATTATATGTGTAATTTCTTTTGTGGTATTATAATTATTTTCTTAGTTATAGTTGTACTAAATTATTATGTATAATTTTTGAATAACAATAACTAAATATATAAATTTTAAGTATATTATTTTGACCCAAAATCATTAGTCAAAATTCTTCTCTGCTTATACTCTTTTTAATTTGAACGCAAGTAAATCCTTCATCAGTTCCTTTAACAATTTAACTATTAATTCTCACTGAGAGGAGCTTAAAATATGTGAGTCCTCTCTCCTTTCTACCTTGTCTCCTTTTCTAGGAAGAACACATCCTATTTCAACATATTCATAAGATGTACTGAACTCTTCATCTAATAAAAGTCTTTTAATAAAAACAAAAATTCTTAATCAAATTAACTTAAAGTCCATTCCCAATCCAATTTTTTCTTCATAATTGTATAATGTAGGAATAAATATAAGAAATTGCAAAAACATAATTTTTCATCATGTTTTTTAATCAAAGGACTGAAGAAAATTTAAATGAGATTCACAACAATAACGCTTAAAAACTCTTACAAATTTATTTTTAACTTTTCATTATCTTTCTCTTATTCCTAACCGACTTCACTTTGATCTCTATTTCATACTAACTTACAAACCATTGTTCTCTAGTTAAATTTTTTCTTTTAACTTGTACCACACTCAACCGATCCTGTTAACATACCAACACATATCACCCTTGACCGACACTTATATCGGCCAAGGTTGGGGGACTGATGTACCACACCTAGCCAACTCGACCAAATAGTAAACGATACATATATGCCTAAGCACTCAAGTAATCAGCCTAGGCCGAGCCAACCTAAACCGATAGCCTAAACATCTAGAAGAACAACCTGCATAAGACAACACGTGAGCAACACAATCAGCCAAGGAAAGTAGTCGGCATAGGCCGACAACTCCAATATACTTAGCAGAATCAAAGCCCCCTGGTATTCAATGGGTCCACCTAAGGGCCTGGGTTAAGGCCCAGGCCCACTTACAGCCCTAATTAAGGCCCAAGCCAAGGCCTGGCCCATGGCCTAACCAGACATAATTAATACTCTATAAATACACGTGGACCTCAATAATTAAAGGTACGCATTCATTACTTCATTAATCACTGATTTGACCTTTTGAGAGCTTTGACTTACTTAAGCTTCGGAGTCCCTTCTGCAGGTAACCCTTCCTGGGTCCAACTGAGGAAGAAGCCAACTGAGAAGATAGCGGACTACATGGGTGAGGTGATGCTTGTGCCTAACTTGTCTTGTTTGTTCTCTGCAGGAACAAAACAAAAATTTCATAGTCATTGGGTTGGATCTTGGGATAAGAATGAATTTTTTCATTAGGGATAACTTTGGATAGTAAAACCCGTCCTCGCCCGACCCTCTTTCCATCCCTAGAAGTTTCATGGAATGTAATGTTTGACATTTGGGTTACTGAAAAACTTTTGACCAAGTCTCCTTTTCTGCCCTATTTTATGCCTCATTTGCTTTTTGGTGCTTGTAGAGGTAACTTGGTATTCTTCGAAGTTTACTTCTAAAGAGTTGGTCAAAGAGTTTGTTTCGTCGTTTTCCACATGCTATGATGATTTGGTAGTTTATAATGGCTGAGACATGTAGTGGCAAGGATAGGGTGTATATGAAACCCAAGGTATATAGAGAGAGGATTTTGTTATCATGTACAATTTTTTTGTTAAGGAATTTGGTGTTACATTTATTGTTTTTGCCTTTGAATATGAAATTCTGTCAACTATGAAAGAAGTTCCTAACTAGTTGCATCCTAACAGTGAGTTGGTATCCTTGTATAACCCTTGTATAACGCTCATCATAATCCTCTTTTTTTCTATTTATACTTCTTCACTAAAAAACTTCAAGAGTCAATTTCTTAAACCATAAAGATGAAAAGTTAAAATGAAGTTTACTAAAGCTCTTTCAAGCTTCAAATAAGTAGCCATCTGTTGACTTTTCTTCTTCCTGGCACCTCATAAACTTAGCATTCTTTGAACACATAAAGAGCTTATGAAATCTAAGAATCAATGGAAACTGTTGAAAAACTTTAACAAATATTATGTCTAAATCACTACTCAACCTCAATTGATTTTAGGAAATTTCTTCCATTGTGAAGACTTACAAACATTACAAATATTCATATTCTCATTACTCTTCCCAAAATAACATCTAATCTTTCTCACATGTATGAATCTTTTTATAATTAATGTTATGTCTAAATCACTAATCATAGTCTATATATTTTTTTAAAAAAAGTTTTATGAATATTCAATAGTTAGACATGACCTCTTCAGTAATAATAAGATATTAGTATTAATTAAATTCTATAGCAAAGGTTGGTCTGTTGTAAGTGGGTTATGTATGAAAAAAAAGTGTGGCGGGAGGAGGAGATCTCACTAAAGGTAAGGCATTAAATTCTACAACATATATTAGTTATTAACAAAGTGAACGGATTGGATTCTTAGAAATCAAATTAAACATATTAGATTTTGTACCACACCTAGCCAATTCAACCAAATAATAATAATAAGCGATCATCATATCTACACGCGAAGTAATTCAGGTAATAGGCCTAGGCTGACCCAAGCCTAACCAGCCTGAACCGATAACCTAAGACGCTAAAAGGAATAACCAACCTAGGACGACGTATGAGCAATGGTGGCACAAGCCGCTAAAGGGGTAATCGGCCTACACCGACCACCCTAAGATACTTGACGAAATCAAAGCACCCCTGAAATCCAGTGAGCCCACAACAGTCGAGACTAAGGGCCTGGGCCTACCTATGGCCCAAACCAGGGCCCAACCCATGGAATGGGCAAACATAATTAATAATCTATAAATATACATGGACCCCACGAATTAAAGGTATGCATTCATTACTTCATTAATTACCTGATTTGACTTTTTGAGAGCCTTAGCTGACTTAAGCTTCGGAGTCCCTTTTGCAGGTAACCCCTCCCAGGTCCAAGCCGATATATGCCAAATGGGAAGAGGCCAACCGAGGAGATAACGGACTATATGGGTAAGGTGATACTTGTGCCTAATTGATCTTATTTGTTCTCTATAGGAACAATTGGCGCCCACCGTGGGGCACGAGATAAACACTTTACTACCCGTTTTCTCCGAAGATGGTTTCAACCCGTAGCAGAGCAGGAGTTAACAAGCAAGTTGACGCTGGCCCCTCAGGACCCGCTAACATCACTCTGGATCTGGCTGCCATCCTAGACGGTCAAGCCAAGATGCAACAGGAGCTCGCGGATCTGAAGAAACACAGCGCTGATGAGATGGAAGCACTGCGACAGGAAAACTCTCGCCTCAGGCGAAAGATCGAGGCCGATCCCACTCAAAAGGGAAAGGCCAAGGAAGCATCTGAAGCTGCAAGGTCCCCGGTTTTCCAGCCCACGGAAAAAGAGAGCGAGTACAATCCTACCCCACACACCTTCACCACCACCCAACAAACTCCCATCCTCTCAGCCCATCCCACCCACTTCCCCTCCACCCTTCCAGGGCACACTGCGGCCGCCACCCTTCCCACCACTCATGTTCCCTACAACATGTCCACAACCCTACATACTACTCATATCCCACCCTACAACCCTCACCACCTCCCTACAACCCACATCCCCCCTCATAACTTCACCTCCACCTTTCCCACCCTTGTCCACCATCCCATCCTCCTCACCTATTCCCATCCCACCAACCCAAACGTCGTCACCCTTTCACCAACTTCATCGTTAACACCCCCCTCCCTACCCAGTGGGAACCCTTCACACTGGAGCGTTACACTGGTGAAACCGACCCCGACGAACACCTTAAAGTCTACATCACCCATGTCGCCCTATACACCTCCCAAGACGCCGTCTTTTGCAAAGTCTTTCCCACCACCCTCAAAGGCCCCGCTCTTGAATGGTTCACGACCCTCCCACCTTACTCTATCGACAGCTTCGACACCCTCTCACACATGTTTACAACTCATTTTGCTGGCAGCCTCCCACACCAAACTACTACAATCTCCCTCCTTGGCGTCAGACAAGAACAAGGTGAGACGCTCCGGGCATTCATCGATCGCTTCAGCAGGGCTGCCCTTCGCACCCCACACCTCAACCAAGAAATGATTCTCCAGTGCATGGTCCTCACCCTTCAACTCGGCCCCTTCGCCAACAACGTCTACCTCCATCTACCTGCCTTTATGCATGAGTTGAAGTTGCGTGCCGCCGACTACGTTCGTATGGAGGAAATGCAAACCCTCCATACTAAATTCTGCAATAATTACACACCCACCACTGCCAACCCCACCCCACAACCCTCCCATCTTGATCTGAGACCACGAAAGCCCCGATAACCCCGCTTCACCATATACACTCCCCTCAATGTCCTCAGACCCCGCCTCCTTGATGAGGCCTTACAAGCCGACCTCATCCCACTGTCGCGCAAGACAACTACCCCCCAACACCGACATGATCAAATATTGCCGCTATCACCGCAACCATGGCCATACTACAAAAGACTGTAAAGCACTCCAGGATAAAATCGAAGAACTGGTGCGTGCTGGCCACTTTCCCCGCTTTATCCGCAGAGAAGATCACTCCTCTCGATCCCGTCATCCTCCTCGTCTTGACCACAAACGCCCTCCCCATGACTCTCATCACGATAAACGCCCCACCCAATCCACCAACCAAGACCCCCAACCGGCTCGCACCGATGTTACCCTCGCCGATCCTCCCTTACACGACACTATCAACACCATCTCTAGTGGTTTCGCTAGTGGAGGATCTACCTCTTCTGCTAGAAAGAAACACCTCCACCATATTTAATCCATCAACCACATTACCCATTCCCCACATGTCTCCCATCACCTTCACGGACGACGACTTCCACGACCTAGACCACCAACAAGACGACCCTATGGTCAATACTGTTGAAATAGAAAACTACGCAATTAAAAAAGTCCTCGTCGACCAAGGCAGTTTCGTCGACATCCTCTACTGGGCAACATACCATAAGCTTCAACTCCCAAACACAGCCATGGTCCCATATGATGAACCAATTTATGGCTTTTCTGGAGAACAAGTTTCCACCCGCGGTTACATTGACCTCCACACCGTCTTCCGTGATGGGGCCCAAACCAAGACCATTCCTATCCGCTTCCTCATCGTTGACGCACCCACATCTTATAATGTCCTCCTAGGCCGCCCCCTCGCTCAACACCCTTGGCACCGTCGTCTCCACCCCTTATCTGGCCATGAAGTTTCCCTCCCCATCTGGTGACATCCTCACCATCCATTGCGACCAACGCCTTGCATGCGAATGCTACATGGCCAACCTACGCCCACAACTCCCTATATCTCCCAAAAAAAATGCAAACTCGGTGAGGAGTGACGCCTAGCGGCCAAAGCTGAGGCTGATAAATTACTGAGCGTAGGGTTCATTGAAGAAGCTCACTACACCACTTAGCTTTCTAACGTAGTCCTGGTTAAGAAAGCCAACGGCAAGTGACGGATGTGTGTCGATTACACGGATCTTAATAAAGCCTGTCCTCGAGATGCCTACCCCTTACCCAACATTGACCGACTTGTCGACCGCACGGCTGGGAACAAGTCCTCAGCTTTCTTGACGCATACTCTGGTTACAATCAAGTCCCCATGGTTGCATCCAACTTGAACAAAACCGCTTTCATCACAGACGGCGCCAATTACTTTTACAGAGTTATGCCATTCGGCCTCAAAAACGCCGGAGCAACCTACCAACAATTGATGGACAAAGTCTTTAGTCATCTGATGGGCAAATGCATTGAAGTATACGTCGATGACATGGTTGTCAAATATCCGAGCCATCACCAGCACGCTCAGGACCTCTCAGCAGTCTTATCCGCATTACGACAATACAACCTTCGCCTCAACCCCGACAAGTGCGTATTCAGCGTCGACTGCGGTAAATTCCTCGGATTCATGCTAACCCAACGCGGCATAGAAGCCAACCCTGAAAAATGCAATGCAATCATCGAGATGCGCAGCCCCACCAACGTCAAAGAAGTCCAATGCCTCATAGGCCGCCTTACAGCCATTTCCCGTTTCCTTCCCAAATTAGCCGAACAAACACAACCCATCATACAACTCCTCAAAAAATCCGCCAAGTTCATGTGGAATGACGATTGTGAACAAATCTTCCAAAAACTGAAAACCACCCTTACCTCACCACCTATCCTCCACAAACCGGATACACATCAACCCTTGCTGGTTTATATCACAACTATAGATCACATCGTCAACGCCGCACTGGTTCAGGATGTAGGTGGCACTCGGCATCCTGTTTACTTCGTTAGCAGAACCCTACAAGACCCCGAAACAAGATACCAAATGGTGGAAAAGTTGGCCTTATCCTTGGTACACGCAGCCCGCCGCCTACGCCCATACTTCCAAAACCATAGCATCATCGTCAAAACTGACTACCCAATTCAGAAGATACTGTAGAAACCAGACCTGGCAGGACGAATGTCGTCTTGGGCCGTTGAGTTGTCCGAATTCAACATCCGCTATGAACCCCATGGCCCCATTAAGGCTCAATGCCTCCTAGACTTTGTCAACGACCTCCAACAAACACCCACAGAGGACCAGTGGACACTTTACATGGATGGTTCTACAAATCCGAAAGGTTGAGGTGTCGGCATCGTGTTGGAAGGCCCCAACGATATCCTAATTGAGAAATCCCTCAACTTCGCCTTCAAGACATCCAACAACCAAGCCGAATACGAAGCCATCCTCGCCGCCCTATCCTTGGCCTGCGATGTTGGCATCAAAACCTTAACATGCAAAACCGATTCCAAGGTCACTATAGGCCATCTGAATGACGAGTTCCAGATCAAGGACCCTACCCTTTTACAATATTACCATCTAGTCAGAACAATCATCCAATCCGCCTTCGACCAAGTCCGCATCCAACACATTCCTGGGTCCGAAAACATCAGAGCCGACATCCTATCCAAACTAGCCAGCACCAAGTTAAAAAGCCGCCACCGATCCTTATTGCAACAGACGTTATCCGCTCCTTCCATCACAAATACTTGCCATAACCTAACCCAATCCCAAGCCGACAATTGGACCACTCCTTACATCCAGTATCTCCAAACCGGTAACCCCCCACCAAATGCTGACAAAACTTGGATAGCTAAAGCCGCCAGATATACCATGATAGGCGATGACCTATACAAACGCTGATACAACCAACCACTACTCAAATGTGTCACTGCATAACAAGCCTAGTACATCACTAAGGAATTACATGAAGGCATATGCGGCTACCATTTCGGCGCACGCACCATTACTGCCAGAATCCTTCGCGTTGGTTACTTCTGGCCGATTATGGAAGTAGATTGCCACGACTTTGTCAAAAAATGCAAACCATGCCAAAAACATGGCAACCTCATTCACTAGAAACAAGAACAACTCCATTCTATACTATCCCCGTGGCCCTTCGCAAAGTGGGGGATGGACATCCTCGACCCCTTCTCCCTCGGCAAAGGTCAAGTAAATTTCTTGATAGTGGCCGTCGATTACTTCACCAAGTGGATAGAGGCCAAACCACTAACCACCATCACGACCCAGCAAGTCCAACAATTTGTTTGGAAAGATATTATATGTCGATATGGTGTCCCACACACCATCATCACCGACAATGGCCGACAGTTTATAGATAAGAAACTCGCCAAATTCTACACCGGTCTAGGTATCAAACACATAACCAGCTCTATTGAACACCCACAGACCAACGGACAAGCCGAGGCGACAAATAAGGTTATCCTAGTAGAGCTACGCAAGCGGTTGGACAATGCCAAAGGCCTATGGCCAGAAGAACTAGTACAAGTGTTGTGGGCCTACAGGTGCACCCCTCAATCAGCAACAAATGAGTCTCTGTTAAGCCTAGTATACGGTGCATACGCCATGATACCCATTGAAATTGGTGAACCATCCTTGCACCGAGAACTATATGACTTAATCCACAATCATCAAAACATGGCCACCTACCTCGACCTCATACCCGAGCTAAGAGAAAAAGCTCAGATACGCAACTTAGTTGCCAAACAAAGAGCTGCCAAGAAATATAACGCTAACCTATGCCCAAGATCATTCGTAAAAGGAGACTTAGTTTGGAGAATGGTCAACAGTGCAAGAAAGAAGGATGGCAAGTTCTCTACAAACTGGGACGGTCCATACCGAATACGTGAAGACGCTAGAGGAGGAGCACATCGACTTGAGCAACTATCTGGGGAGGAAATACCTAACACATGGAATGTATCCCATCTAAAGTTCTACTTTAGTTAAAGACATATTTTGTACCAAACACTTGTAACCCTGGGTGTACTCTTTTTCCTCACCTGGTTTTTTTTCCCTAAGGAGGGTTTTGGCCGGGGAGGTTTTAACGAGGCACCCCAGATTCAATGAATAAACAAAGGGTTCCCAACTTTATGACTATTCTTTACTTCACTTCTTGTATTCATTTAAGTTCCGCACCCTTACCACAAGTAAGCGGCCTGGGTCGAACACACTTAACTTGTTGTTAATTTGCTTAAGTTCCGCACCCTTACCACAAGTAAGCGGCCTGGGTCGAACACCCTTAACTTGTTGATTCGTTTAAGTTCCCTACCCTTACTAGAAGTAAGCGGCCTAGGTCGAACACCCTTAACTTGTTAATTCATTTAAGTTACCCACCCTTACCACAAGTAAGCGACCTGGGTCGAACACCCTTAACTTGTTGTTAATTCGTTTAAGTTCCCCACCCTTACCATAAGTAAGCAGCCTGGGTCGAACACCATTAACTTGTCAATTCGTTTAAGTTCCCCACCCTTACCACAAGTAAGCGGCCTGGGTCGAACACCCTTAACTTGTTAATTCGTTCAAATCCCCCAACCTTACCACAAGTAAGCTGCCTGGGTCGAACACCTTTAACTTGTTAATTTGTTTAAATTCTCCACCCTTACCACAAGTAAACGGTCAGGGTCGAACACCCCTAACATACAATCGAGATTCGCCAAACATAATATACATCAAGATTATTGGCATCCGATAAAAAATATAGCAGACACAAAGTATTAATCACATTAAAAGCAAAGTAAAGTAGTGTATGGAGTGTTACAAAGATAATGTACCAATTATTACAGACATAGAATTAACAACCAATTTCGAATCATAACAAATAAAAGTTCTATGCCGCTTTGTTATCGCCACCCTCCACGGCGGCCTCCGCTTCCTTCTCCTCCACTGCCGCTTCCTTCTCTACCTCCTCTGGACTACTTCGGCCTCGTTAACAAGTTGCCCATCAACCACATCCTTGTTAACGTCAAACTTTGAATCAGCTGCATCAACATCCTGATAAAAGAAGGCCGCCTGCCGCAATCCCTTCTCGAACCCATTGATGTGCTCTTGGATGATACAACCCTTCAAGTCATCAAGCTCCACTTCAACACCTTCATATTTTTCCTTCAATTCGTTGTAATCTGCTTCCAGGTCCGCTATCCTTTTATTAAGTTTACCCTCTGAATCGAAACAGCAAACCTTCCAGGTTCCCAACCTTTTCTTTTCCACCTTCCAACTCTCCTTCTCCTTCTTCCATGTGGCCCTCTCCTCTGCAAACTTATCAACCTTCCTCTGCAACTCCTCCACCTTTTCCTGGTTTCCCTCCTTTACTTCCCGATGATATAACGATCCAACCCGGTGAGTCAAAATCAACGCCTTGCTTCCAAATTCCACCATAGTCCTCACCAAATGATCCGGCTCCATACTGTCGATAGAGTTGATAACTGTCTACGGGAGATTGATATCGATGTCTTTCCTAACAGACGTTTCCGGTAGCTCAATCAAACCGGCTTCTGGACCATTGGCCCCACTCGATGACCCCGGCCCAAGCAAAGTCGCCCTGACCTTCTTCAAGTCCTTACCCTTACCGGGTGGAGTCGGTAACTCAGCATTCCTTTTAGTGCCACCATGCACGTGCACCTCAACCAGTGACTCTTGTAAATTTGGAACATCAGTGCTCCCAGCTGTTTTGGCCTTCGTGGCCATCTCCTTCCTCAGTGCTTGAAAAAACGCCAAGTTCTTCTTCCCGGACTGAGCCATGTGCCCTAGAAAAATGCACCAAGATTCGGTTAAGTTAACTTAGAAACATCAAGACAGTTTAAGTCATAAATAGATACCTTCAATATCAATAATCGGGTGAACCAAATTATAAACCCTAACTAAGCCCTTAGTGGGCAATTTATCAGAAAACTTCATCAAGACCTCCACCACCTCCTTATCTGCCGTCGACAACTCGTCGGTGCCCATGTCCTTGTTTCGAGAAAGGCTACCCGTCCAACTAAACGGGAATTTTGTACTCCCATCTACATTAAGGAAATAGGACATGCCCTCCTCCTTCACCACAACCTTAAAGTAACCATCCTTGAAATACTTGAAGGACTGTGAGAACGCGTCCAATCTGCTAATACTAGGACGGCTCACCAAGGATAACCAGGTAGTCGGCTTGCGGGGCCTCGTGTCATAAAAATACAAAAATGCAAGAGGAGAAGGTTGTAGATACTGTGATTGACACAAAAAACGAAAAGCTTGCATGTAGGCCCAACTGTTCGGATGTAACTGTGTAGGTGCCACGTTGAGCTTACGAAGTACCCCCATGGTAAAGTCATCTAACGGTAACCTCACATGCAGTTGGGAGAAATGACACATATACATATAAAAAAACTTCTCGGTCGCCCCTTCTTGGCCGTGACATACGCTTTCAATGGCGCTCACCCGCTCCAAGTAAACGATACCCCGGTTCACGCCTTTCGTGATAACAGGGATGCAATTCAACCAAGAGTTCAGCAGACGAGACCACCGAAACAAAGATGACTGGTTACGAACATCAGCCGCTATCCATTCATAACCGGCCTTGGCCGGCCAGTTACTCTCCATTATTTCTTCAAGACGGTCTTTACGCACCTCAATCACCGTCTCTATCGGAATTCCGCCCACCACAGCCGCTGGGCTAGTACTCTCCTCCTCAACATGCCTACCTACACTCCTTCCGGACTCCATACTCTCACTACTGGAAGAAGACAACGACACACTATCACTACTACTAGACATACCTTTTTTGAAAAGATGTGGGCAGGAACAAGGAACTAGTCGGACAGGTATAACACACGCAAAGTCTCTGATTATGAAATTCTCGCAAATGAACTAACAAACATAAACCCTTTGCGAAATGCAAATTTATAAGCGTTAATCCCAAACGATAAATGTAACATCCCGTCAGGATATTACGGATTTATGAAAGAAAATAAATAAAATAAAATAATCAGCACATTTAATAATACCTCATTTTCCCAAAGCGCGGGAAAATTTAAAATTCATTAAATGATCGAATAAAGTTTATAAACCTCCATTACAAAAAACCAAAATACCAATGTTATAAAATCACCCATCAGGGTTTACAACTATTTTCAAGAGCAATAAATAAAACATAAGAGTTTCCCAAGTCGAACCCCTCTCTGCGACTAAGCTGCACCTGAGCCACCTGCATCATCAACATCTGCTCCCGTGTACCGCATACACGATCATCGCCAAACACACGCAGATAGGGTGAGCTTAGCAGATAAATCATATATATAATACTACAAACATATATATCAACATGCATACGTATCACAGTACTTAACTTAACATCCCACATTGCCCTATACTTTTATTCCTACTATTTGACCCCCAGTCGATTTATTCGTGTTCTACATCATCTAAGGATTACTTTCAAGGTGACTTGCTGCCATACCTATCGGCCACAACCGATATAGCATGTGCGGGAAACCATTCTACGGATCATACACTATAATGCCAGGTAGAGTTCCTATATACGAACATAGTCCGTACCGTCCTAAGACTACCAAACTCGTCAGCCAACAACTGAGGAGGGCAATCTATCTGGACCCATCCGTACTGGCCACAACCAGCACACTCACACCGGCAACACTCGCCAACCCGATCCACAACTCAAGGGTTCCTCTTGTTCATCCGCCATCCCGAGCCACAACTCAAGAGATGTTATTCTGAGCCACAACTCAAGGAATACCACGTGCTTAACCCCTATCCCAAGCCACAACTTAAGGGATACGTTCTGAGCCACAACTCAAGGAACACCAGCAACCCCACCTTTAAAGCACCACTAGACACCTTGTAGATCACAAATACACAATCAAAGTTTCAAAGCTGCAGCAGGGCTATTCGCTTGGCGGGGGACACGTGCCGCCAGGCGCTGCCAGCTTCCAGACCGCCTGGCGGGTGTGGCGTACCGCCAGGCGCACAGTGCCTTTAAATTTCTCTCGCAACAGCAACTGCCTGGCGGAACAGCCTCTGCCGCCAGGCGCACTAAGCCTCGAGATCCCTTTGTGATTCCGCTACCACTTGGCAGTCCAGCCCCCCACCGCCAAGCGTTACCTCTTCAGATTCTACCACTGTTTTCACTTCCGCCTGGCGAAATACCACTCACCGCCAAGCGCCTCCTGCTATACAGATCCCCTGTACTACTGCTACCGCTTGGCGGGTTGGACCCCACCGCCAGGCGCTATATCAGAACCTCATCATGTACTGATTTATCTACACTCCACTCTGCTGTTAGTCTCTATACTTGCATTTGTACTATCCAAAACACTCATTTTAATTGAATATGACAACACCAAGATTAGTTTATATCAGTATGAGCCCTCTCATCCTATCTTGCCTGTGTATTACAATAACTAAGATTATTTAGAAATCCGCCAACAACCAAATATCACACATATACATTTATTTCCGCAGTCTGACCACAACATGGTTAATTCTCCCATTAAGCTCACAGAACGCCCCGCCTTATTTTTGGTACCCAATCTGACCAAAAAGCACTCAACCCACTACAGGTATATTTCAGCCCTACAACTCATCTGTCAAAGTTCTCTTCTCACGGTCCACCCTATAATTACCCCATTTCATTAACCACACTTGAGTCTCCACTCTGCTAATTATGCAATCCATATCGTAACCAAATTTCTTCACGCCCAAGCCTATTACACCCATTACACGAATTTCCCCACATCCAGTCCGAACCAGTCCCACCAAGAACTCCAGCCTGCACCTGCTGTAACGTTGCCGCCTGGCGGTAACTGGTCCCCCCGCCATGCGGTGTATCAGACCTGAGAACCATTCTGCTCTCTTTCGCCCCTGCTAACCTTCCCAACCACTACCTATCATCCATCTCAATACAATCTCTCCCATTTCGGCACAACAAATCCAATAATTTCAGCCCTCCAATTCACTACCATTGTACCCCACAAGGATCACAACTATTACACCCCAAGAGTAACCCACTTTCATCCCATGACGTTAAATCACTGTTTCATTCACTTGTACCTACTAATGCGTAAAATGCACACCATACAATATCGAATTCATCTATTATTAACCATAAATAGCTTTCCCACCGATCAGATGTAGCCTAGAATTCCAAAAAACCCCAAAACAGGAAAAATGGCCCCGCGCCACCTGGCGGTTCACCCAGCCCCGCCAGGCGCTTCATTCGCAAACCCAGAAATTAGTGTAAATCCCAAGCGTCGCTTGGCGGTCGGGAGTGTGCCGCCAGGCGGTTCCCTTCCCAAAACCCCAAAACAGCACAGAACAGATGAGTCGCCTGGTGGTTCATCACCCGCCAGGCGGTTTCTGGAAATTTCCCAGAAACACGGTATTTCAAGATTACAACAGTATATAGGCACCACAAATTATCATACATCGCATCATAATATTGTTTGAAGCAAAAATAGCGGAGTCCAGCTCCCCTAACCTGGAATTCCTTTGCTTAAATTGACTTGTTTGAGATACTCCAACGATCACCATGTCTCCCCCTTCTTGGTGTGCTCACTCAACTTCACCAGAACCTCACTCAATCCTCACTAATCTCTCTGATTCTCGTGCCCTAACTCAGGTTACTATTCTAGCTGGCCAAAACCTTCACTATGACCACTTTTTACCCTTTTAAACTTGGCTTTTAATAGAGTTTAATTACCCAACACGAAAATTTTTAATTACCTTTTAATTGACCTTTATGATCTGTTTTTCAGCTACCCAAGGCTGCCTCTCAACTATCCAGGGTTTTTCCCAACCTTTCATATTCAATTCAAAGCCAAAAATGCTAAAAATAAAGTTTTTAGTTTGATTCTCCAAAGTTTGAACCCATAACCATGCAATTACCAAATCAATATCACACCATCATGCCAATTCATGTTTCATGCTTAAAAAATCCAATTCAGACATCATATCATACCAGAACATGATTTCATAGCTTAAATAATAAAACAATAGCACAAAAGTTAGCATACATAGGACTTGAACCCAAGTCCTCTCACACAATCAAAGTACTCTCAACCACACGAGCTAGTATTTTTCCACATCATACCAACCATAATTTAATGTCATAATTATTTCCCCTCCCGCATTTATGAATTAATTATTTATTTAATTAATTATATCCTACGGGTCTTACAATAAACCCTCTTCCCGCCAAAAATCACAACCCATACCAATCGACACAAGCACACCAAAGGCCATGAGTATCAAAAATGATGGCGCAAAAACCCCTTTTTGATTAGACCTCTGACACCCCTTCACATGCTACCAACCTTTTTCCGTCTTTAGCCTTAACACTGTTCATCACACTTAAAGGTTGGGGGACTGGTGTATCACACCTAGCTGGCCTCGCTAGCATATCAGCACATATCATCCTTCACCGACATACTTATATCGGCAAAGGCTGGGGGACTGATGTACCACACCTAGCCAATTCAACCAAATAATAATAATAATAAGCGATCACCATATCTACACGCAAAGTAATTCAGGTAACTGGCCTAGGCTGACCCAATCCTAACTGGCCTGAATCGATAACCTAAGACGCTAAAAGGAATAACCAGCCTAGGACGACGTATGAGCAATGGCGGCATAAGCCGCTAAAGGGGTAATCGGCCTACACCGACCACCCTAAGATACTTGACGAAATCAAAGCACCCTTGAAATCCAGTGAGCCCACAACAGTCGAGACTAAGGGCATGGGCTAAGGCCTAGGCCCACCTATGGCCCAAACTAAGGCCCAACCCATGGAATGGGCAAACATAATTAATAATCTATAAATATACATGGACCCCACGAATTAAAGGTACGCATTCATTACTTCATTAATCACCTGATTTGACTTTTTGAGAGCCTTAGCTGACTTAAGCTTCAGAGTCCCTTTTGTAGGTAAACCCTCCCGAGTCCAAGCCGATATATGCCAAATGGGAAGAGACCAACCGAGGAGATAGCGGACTATATGGATAAGGTGATACTTGTACCTAATTGATCTTATTTGTTCTCTGCAGGAACAGATTTTAAATCTAAATTCAATTATTTTGATCAAATTGATTTGAATTTTGTGTATTTAGTTTAAATTTATGTTTATTAATTTAGTTAAATATCGATTTAACTTGGATATAATTGATATAAAAACTATAAGATCAAGTCAATGTCACTCTAATTAGGCTGACTAAGTCATGATCAAGGTGGTTAGAGGGAGTTATGTTAGAGCCTCAATTAGTGATATGTTAAGACCAAACTATCTAAACTATCTAATTCATGTAGACCATATAATAGTTTTGATGATAATAAACATCCTAAGTGTTATGTAATTATATTGTATATGAACCTTCAAAGATGTATTCAAGTGATAGATGAAGGATTTTATGGATCTTACATAAGATAACAATGTCACTTATCAAACCATCTAATGACCTCGTTTAATGCTCACAATAGGTCTCATGGGCCTCATCCATTAGATCTTTAGTGACTTAGTAAAATCTTAATAAGTTATAATGATTAGAGTTTTTATATAGAATGTTCAAATTGAACTCAATGGTTATGTTATCTCTATTCTAATTGTTTTACGACGTACAGGATTTATGATTAATCTATTTTAGGAAATTAATGATATCATGTGCTTACCTTTAACTATACTTAATTGATATAACTAGAGTTGTCAAAATTGACAAGCCAACTGGGCCAGTCCGACCCATGATGGGTTGACCACTTAGTGAGCCAACCCAATCTGACTTATTTATTAATAAATTCAAGAAATTTTAGATCGGTCCAACCCACCACAGGTTGGTGGATTAAGCAGGTTGACTTACTTAATTAAAAAAAATTACTACTTTTTTTTCTTCAATCTAACATTTATTTTATATGTAACCAAAATCGAAAAGGGCAAACCTATTTTAAAAAATTGTTTTTTCTCATTTTAGACAATAAATAAATCATTCATTCCCAAAACCAAATCATAATATGCCCCAAAATTAAAAAAAATAAAAAAAGTTTGCTTGTGTTTTGACTAGATTGTTAAGTTAAAATTGTGTTTTTTTTGTGTCCGAATTGGTGAACTGGATTCTTAGTGAGCCAGGTCCATTTTTTACCTGTACTAAAATTTGTAAAAAGAAAAAATAATCCAATCGAGTTTAAACTAATGATGAGACGAATTGACTGAGAAATCTTAATTCATTTTCACATATATGCTGTTAATAACAAAAGGATTCCCAACATGAGTCAAGTGAAAAAAATACCAATCAAATATAACTTAACAATGTTTCGATCGTTGTGTAAATCAAAGAGACACTTCGAAGAACGAGTAAAAAAAGTTCCAGTCAAAACGAAAAAAAAAATATCATAGGACAAATATCAATAAATATTATAGTCGTCAAAAAATTAGTTTGATCCATTCATTGTCCATTTACACCACATAAATAGAATAATAATTCTTAATTCATTTAATGTGTAATCTAAAATATAATATTTAGATCCACTTGACTATTTGAAGATGGATTATAAATAGATCGACACACTTAGATTTTGGAAATAATTATTTTTAAGTTAAAACTAAAAAATATAATTATGTTGAAAAATATATGAAAAATAAGATTTCAAAACTAAAAAAAACATATATAATGCATAATCAATTAGAAAAAGCTATAAATGTCAAATTAACAAACTTGTCAATATTTGTAAATTTCAAGTTTTAAAAGTTTTAGCATTACTTTTATTTTAAGAGTAGTAAAGTGGACTTAGGTCAGCCCACCACAACATTTGATAGATCAGATTAGAATTTTTAACTTATTAGTTCACTTTAATCCATTAATTGTTGAAAAAAATCAAAGCAAAAAATAACTTAAAAGATTATTTTTTTCTATATTCTATTATTTTAGTAATGCACATATTCACTAATATTATAATATAAAACTTACAAATTAAATTTTAATTATTAATTATAATAGAATAATTTAGTATACAAAGATAATTATTATTTTAGTTTATTCGATTATAAACATTAATTAATCAATTAAAATTTAAAAAATATTTACACCATATTATATATATATATAGCAAATTTTAAAATACAAAATTAGAAAAAAAAAACTTTGATAAGAAATGTGAAGATTTTCAATCATTAAGAACTTAAGCTTGACTTTCTTAATCAATTATGTGCTTAAAAATGTTGTTTTAACTAAAATTTGTTCTAATAAGTTAAAATAAGCTTTGAGTATGAAAATGTGCTAAAATAAATTTGTTAAGAGTGGTATTACATGTTCTAGTTTAGCTAAAGATTCTAAGCAACTAGAAAACTTGAATTTCATCATCTAATGAGCATATTTTATTTTTTTAAGTTTAATAATTGCATAAATATTCTTTAGACATTCTAACATGTGCTTGTATAGTTGAGAATATAAAAAGCTTATAAATTGTTTATGGAATGTACAAAGATAAATCGTCTAAAAAAGCTTCATTACTTATAAACAGAACAAATTTGAACAATTTTTAGTGTTAAAAGTAGGGATGCCAACGGAGCCGGTAAGGTACGGATAGTAGCTCTCCCGTACTCTACCTGCTGGATAAATATTCGCCACGTATCCGGTCGTACTCATATCCGTCGAGTATCCGTTATGCGGGTACCCGTCTATTTTTTTCATATTCGCGGGTATCCAAGGGTACCCGCGGGTATTTACAAAAATATTTTATAAAGCAAATATTTAACCATAATTAGTGCTTGGATCAACAAGTTCATTTTCTCCAATTGATTCCTGAAAAACAAACAAATAAAAAATCACTAACAATTTATATTGTAGTTTATTTTTGAATGAAATATTAAAGAAATTACTAACTTCATCAATGTCCACATCTTGCAACATTGTATAAAGTTTCATGATGTCTAATTTTAATCTAGAAGAGCTTGAAAACATAAGAAGTTCATTAAAAATTTCTAACAATCACTTAATTAATCTAGGTAAAAGTGTTAATTTCATTACCTTTCATGTTGGTCCATAACCAATCTTGGTGACACATCAATGCCTCCACAGTAGCTGGAAGTAATCTACTCTAATCCAATGTGGGGTAAGAATCCAACCATCATTACTGAATGAAGACTCAAAATGTTTTTTATTAATATATATATATATATATATATATATATATATATATATATATGAGAGTATTTTTGTTAATTAAAGTTCAGCGGGTACAGATATCCATGGGTATGGATACTATGATACCCGTACTTGTCCCGTTAACATGCAGGTATCAAAAATATCCGTACCCACGGGTAGTGGATATCTATTTTTAATATTTGTTTCCTACCCGTTGCGAGTTTTATCCACGAATATCCACGAATACGAATTTTTTTGACATCCCTAATTATGAAAAGTTAAGTTACCCGCTTGGTGAAGAAGATAAAAGTGGTCTTAAGAGGGATGAAGATGGCACCTAGCATGCAAAAGAATTTATATTTGCAATCTCTGTAGAATTAAAACTAGCAATAAAACTCACATCAACAACTGAATCCCTTCAAATTGTTATTGAGGTCCATCCAATGAAGGAGTAGTCTTATTAAAGTAAGAACTTATATTTATTCACTTATTACTCAATGAAGGAGGTAAAAGAGATAAGACTATACATAATAGTGATTAGACGTTTGAAGTATTAAAAAGGATCTCGCTTAGATTAAAAGTAAAAAACTTGAACAAATTAATTCATAAACTATTTTTATTAATTTAAAAATCTAGATATGAATTGATTAAGTAATAATTATATATTAAAATTTATAAAGAATCTTATAAGGGGAGAGTTGGAGAATCATCCCAATATTCATCATATTTATTCAAGTCCTTTCATTCATTCCAGCATAATTTACAATTTATTTACTCTGCAGTGTTATTATTGTAGAAGTTATAATTATTTAATAGTTCCAAATGATAGATATTACCTACTCTCATTTCTAAAAGGCCAAGGATCAAAGCAAGCCAAACTGACCATTTTAAGACCCTATTTTTGTCTATCAATTCTAATGTATCACATAGTAAATAATGAATTAGTAAGTAAAGTTTTAAATCATCTTACGATTAAATGATTGATTTTTTCTTTTCAATGTATGAGTGAAACATTTATAACTGGACAGATTCAATATTTTTTATCTATTATTAAAAAATGATTTTGGATCTCTTGCATCAGACCAAATCAACCCAAAAATTTGAAAACTGATGCAATTATTTTAATTAAAATGATTTTTTTAATCCAAGAAAGTGTTCTATTTTCATTCAATCAATTGTATTACCTTTGAAATCCGAAGTTATAAATTCAGATTTAAAATAAATCCACTATAGTTAACTTAAAAATAATTTAAATTGGCATAATTATAGATTAGATTTGAATATCTAGATTTTCCAAACCTTTATTTCTGGGAATAATCAGTTATGTTACCTGTTCGTGTATAATTCGTGTATTAATATATTAATTTTCATTGATGGGAAAGTTATGTCACATGCTTGATTTTAAACTCAACCATAGTAACAGAATATTTCATATACAACATTTCATTATGTTTTATTTCATTTTAAAAAAAGGCTAGCTACTTCATCTTCAACTTCTCACTCGATGTTCATATGTATTATATGTATTGGATTAAAATTCGGCATCTTTACATTAGCTTCCATGATTACAACTTATTTAAAAGTATTTTAAATATTAATATACAGGTCAATAGTAGAATCTAAAAAAAAACAAACAAAAGTTAATTATTCACAATAATTGTAGTTAGTAATGGAAAGAATTTTTCGTATGGAGGGTTTTATGGAATAATAAAAGCATAAATGCATTAGTAGAATCTTACCATATCATATGTATGGTAAGATTTAGTAGTATATATTTAGTAGAATATTCGAGATAGTGTGCATCAAGGATATTTTATTTGGATATAATGTTTTTTATAATACTTTAAAAAATATAAAAAATAAAAAATAGTTTGTATATAAATTAATTTATGAATTATTTTCTAATTTTAAATTTTTAGTTTCAACCATCCATAAATTAATTTTTTTTATGAATAAATTTATTTTATTTCTTTAGTTATAGTTTAATTAAAAACTTTGAAAGCGGTGTAAGAAGAAAAGATTTGCGGTGGTGTAAAAAGCATGACGAGCCTGTATTAAAAGCCCACCATGAGCCCATCTTAAATGCAATGAAGAACCGGACCACTCAAAAACTACATCTCTAAAATTTTCTTTGCCAAATTTTATTAAAATAAGAAAGTACATAATATATCCATTTTAATTTATATAAACTAGATATCAAATAAATTTAAATGAGTTTATTGTATTTATAATGGAACGGAAAAGGATTTCTAAATCTAATGATAAATTTAAAGAAAAAGGCATTTTTTTAGTAAAAAGTACTTAATACTGTAATATTTAGTAAAATTATATATATTAATGCAAATTTATTTATCATATACATACTTAATAGTAAAAATATGCTGATTAAAACTTCAAAATGTTATTTCACTTATTTATTTCTCAATATTTACCTTTTTTAAGATTCTCATAGCATGTTCATATAAAACTTTAAATTGACAATGGTAGTATAAGCCCATTTTTCTGTCCCAAAAAGGGTTGGGTCTGGCCTTTCGTAGGCCCAAGGTCAGCCCCTCTGAAGGACCCCAATACCCTGCCAGCCCCCTCACAATCTCACTTTACCTTTGTTTCAGAAAAATAGCTTTCCTCCCATCTCTCTTGTCTTCTGCTAGGAGCTCTTGGGCACGAAGTCTGTCCGTCTCAGAGCAAGCAAAACCCCTTTCTTTTTCCAGGTAAGCTGAGCTTTAGAGTTTCTGGTCTGTTCTTTTCCTTTTCCTCACTGTTTGACCACGTTGGTCAAGTTAGGGTTAAGTCTCCTAACCTCGTCTTATGCAAATCTTCTTTTTCCAGCTCACTGCTCTGGCCTTAGAACTGAAGTACTCCTTAGTTTCGAGATTTGTTTGCGTTTTGGGTTAGCATCTAAGCAAGGTAAGGGAAGCTATGTTTTGAATCTTTAAGAACTATTTCTGCATGCCTTTGGTCTGTATCATGAATTTATGCTTGATTGATGTTTTGGATGGTATGAACTGGCTTGCTTGCGTTCTGATGCGCTACTTTTGAGTTGTATCCTTGCTGCATGCGCGTAACAGTGGCGAGTACTGTTATTCTCGCCCAAGCGAGCTCGTCTCGCCTAGGCGAGAATAGTTGAGACTCGCCCAGGTTCTGTTCGAGCAGCTCGCTTAGGCGGAGGGCTCTTGTTTTTTAGCGATACGCTGTCTCGCTCAAGCGAGAGTGACTCGCCCAAGCGAGTTCTCGAAGAAGAACCTGGTGTGCTTTGCTCGCGTCCTCGTCCATGCGAAGAAGTTGATTTTTGGGTGAAGGGCGATCTCGCCCAAGCGAGATGCTCGTGGAGTGCCATTGTTACAGGCCTCGCCTAGGCGAGGATGCCTTGCCTAAGCGAGACAGTTGTTGTGGCTTAGGCGAGGACTTCTAACCTAGGCGAGAATAATGCAGATTTATATGTTATATTTCTATTTCCCTTGAGTGTGGCTTTTATCTCGAACGTGCATGATTACGGTGTGTTTGCATGAGTTGTATGAGTTGTGTACACTGAAAGTTGTATGTTAGCATGAGTAATATATGGAATTCTGTTTGGTTGGTTGAGAACATGCATGAGAATTAAATGTTGAGATGATAAGTGGTGGTTGTGGCATGAGAGACATGAAAATGGTATGTGATAGGCGTAATTCCATGAGTCTCGTGGGGAGACTTCATGGTGGCGTGTAGTGTATATATTAAGATATGGATTCAAGTAAGGATCGCATCCCGAAACTCTAAAGGGTCAGTGAGTCTCAGGTAGAGCAAACTGACCCAAGTGGTGAGAGTGGCGGGAGGCCTTAGTCTTTGGCAGGATAATGGCCTTAGATGCTTGAAGGTTAACCTTGTGCGTGGTAGGGTGAAACTCATTGGCAATGGCTCTGTAGAGCAGTAGAGGTCACCACGAGTGCAAGCGTCCAGTGAATCCGATCTTAGTATATTTATCCGGATAATTGAGTCATAGTGTATTGCTTGTTTGCTATAACATGATTCTCTGTACTTGCTGTGTTGGATGCTTGGTCTGTTTAAGGACTTGTTGCTATACCAAGATGCCATTTATATTCCACTAGCTTACCCTTGCATTTATGTTATGTTCCTGTTATGTTTTCTCTTTTGCGATGACCACCCTTGGTGGGAGCAGATGGAGGAAATTTTGGGAGTAGGCCTGGTGGTAGCAGCGGTGCAGCTTAGGGGACTTGTATGTGTGACTCTCTGGAGCAGTCCTGGCCCTGAGTGCCTTTTTTGTAACTTCATGCTCTAGAGGAGCATCGTCTTTTGTAAAACTGTTAACTTTCCTTTGCGTTTGTTATGACATGGTGGTATGCCCAAGTTTGCTTTCACAGTACACTCTTGGATGACTGTAATAATTACCTTTCTTATCTTCTGTGTTCATCTGACTGCTTCTCATTATTATGATCATGTGATATTTTATTAAGTGGATTATTCTATTTAAATGGGATGTCACAGGTAGCATACTACTATCTTCTCTAGGAACTGATTTTACATTACAGGCTTATATTTATTTTATAATTCTTATTACTAACTTTAACTGACTTAAATTTAAAATAAATAAAAGGATAAATAATATTTCAAATTAAGATAACTATAGTTTTTTAGACGAGTGATTTGATTAAGTAATACATTTTTAGTTATTATAATTATCCATTAATTTGATTATAATATTTTATTTTATTAATAAAAATAATTATTTTATTTAGAAATTTTAATTTATATCTTATATTTTCCAATATTATAATATTGAATTAATAAAAAATATTTTTATTTTTAATACATCATAAACACATCTTTTATCTCTAAAAATAAAAATAAAAAGAATATAACCTACAATATTTCCTGTTTGATAAGACTTTTGAGTGGGGAACAATAAAAGAACAGTGATTTCATATATTTAAATATTAAAAAAATTTGTAACTATTAAAACTAAAATTCTATATAATATAAAAACAATCACAACTCTTTTTATTTTTTTATCTTTACAAAATATAAAATAATTAGTTTAAATATGTTTTAAATTCCTGCTTCTATAAGGTTTTTGTTAAGGACAATAAGAGAAACAAATATTCTATAGATATTAAAAATAAAATTTAATGCTTATATATAATATAAGTTTCTTTTCCTTTTTATCCTCAAAATATTTTAAAAATAATATAAAATAATTAGTTTAAATACATTTTAAATCCATGCAAATACTTGTGTTATTTTAAGTATTTGACACCTTGTAAAAATTAAAACAATTACATTCCCTTAACTATTATAATTAAGAAAGGAAATTATAGAGTCACGAGTGTACACCCTTAGTAGATTATCAATACAATTTCTATTCTTAATACTTTTAGTTTCGTAAACGAATTCTACTAAACTTGAACTCTAATACAAGCAAGACATGACAAACCCGCAATCCTCAGATCCTTTTAAGGACAAACTACTCTGATACCATAAATGTAACATCTCAATTTTAGCAGGTTAAAACTAATAAATCAGATGATTCATCATAGTGTTCAAAAGAGATAATTCAGTATAAAATATATTAATACACAAAAGATAAAACTATAAAATGTATCATTTATACACTTAATCTAAATTAACAAGCCTACACAAAACTAATCACTTAGTAAAACTCTTTGAGACCTTTTACAACTCTAACTAATAACTCCTCATCGTCTAGAGGTACCTCAAAACCTGCATCTACGTCTGCTCCCACCAAATAGGTTATCATTGCATAAGAAGAGACGAACAACACAATAAGACATAAAACATGTAAGAGGGTAAGCTAATGTACAAATGTCAAAAGGCTACAAACATAGTATAAAACATATATATGTCTATAATCACACAATATGTTGGCACTAAACTCAATTATCTAGATCATGCGCTTGATATAGAATTCAACAAAAGTATGCACCTATGATGGTTTCTAAACTCTACAGAGTCTAGCCTCAAGGGATTATCACCCAACCACACACAAGGTTAATCCTGTTACGCCTCAGGCCCAATACGTCCCAAGATTGGGATCTCTTGCCACTCTTATCACATAATTCATTCTACTTTATATAAGAGTGAAAATTATCAGAGTTCAAAATACCTTCCTTTCAGACATCTCCTCTATCTCATGTTTAGGATCAGTAGTCAAAACGTCCCATTTAATAGAAAAACACCATTAAATAAAACATCACATACTTGAGTATAAACAAGGAAGCAAGAAAGAGTATACTAGATTTAACTATTATAATCATCTGAGTATACACTAATATACATGATAACTAAGGGCATAAAAGAACCCCAAAAGCAAACTAGGAACATAAACAACCGAGAGTTTTTCAAAAAGTTGTTATGAAGGGAACATAACTAAAGCATCTACTCTAAACAACAACATTCCTCCACCTGGTCAGGATCAACAAGAGTCTCTTCATCTGCTCACACCAAGTTATGGTGATCATAGAAAAAGAAAAGACATGCAAGATAACAAAGACACAAAGAAAAGGGTAAGCTAGTGAATTTAAATTAATCAAACAATAATTAAGTTATCTCAACACAGGTCACATGTAATACTTATCACAAAGGACACTTTAACTCAATTATCCAAATACATGTAATGAAATTTGATTCACTAGAAACTTGCACTTGTGATGACCTTTACTGCTTTGCAAAGTCATTGCCAATAAGTTTCACCCTATCGTACATAAGGTTAATACATGATCATATAAGGCCATTATGTAAGACCCGAGAAAATTAAATAATTAAATAAATAATTATTTAATATATGCGGGTAGTAGGAACCTTTATGACATTTAATGCTGGGAGTTATGATGTGGAATAGTACTAGCTCAAATGGTTAAGAGTACTTGGTTAGTATGAGGGGACTTGGGTTCAAGTCTTGTGTGTGCCATTGGTGTGTTAATTTACTCATTTATTATTTTTAATAATATGTTTGATCATGATGAGTGATAATATAATCCTAGATGTATAGAAATTATCATGAAGCATGAAATGGATGATTGGTTGTGCATTGAATTGACAATTGGGTGGTTGTGTGTTTGAATCTTGGCTTGTGTGAAGTAAAGTCCTTTTCGACAAATTTCTTTTTGGCATGAATGTGAAGGAGCAGAAAGCTCTAACCGTCTTGAGGGGCAGATGGAAGGGCTGGAAAAACCATCTAGTAATGGTTTTGAATGGCAATTAAAACCATTTTCAATGCATTTTCGTTTTCTATCCATTAACCATAATTTAGGCACAGTTAAGAGGCAAATTAAAGGTGAGATAGTGTGTTTTGGAGGCTGCCATTGGTGAGTACTATGAGGAAAGGAATTTCAAAGCAAAAATTTTGTTTTAGTGAGTGAGTGAGAGGGAGAGCTAAACGGTGGAAGAGCAAAGGAGGCCATTGTTGATCAAGACGAGATTCTAAGACTATCAAGTTTAAGCAATGAATCCCAGTTAGGGGAACTGTATCTCTCATTTTAAATTTTAATTACGTAATCTTGAATGGAATGAGAAGTATGATTGCCATTTTACTCGTGTTTTCTGGACTATGTTGATTTTCTGAAAATTTTCCAAAAAGTGCTTACCGGGCTTGAAAGCCGCCAGGCGACTCGTGTTAATTTTAGTATATTTCTGGGTTCTTGTTAGGAACCGCCTGGCGGCATGAATTGTCCGCCAGGCGATGCAACCATGCTAGCCCAGTTTTTGGGTTTTGTTTGAATAGTCTAGCAATGATGAACACCCGCCAGACGACACGAACAGAATTGGCTCGAGTTGGGATATTTTGTGATTTTTGGGTTGCTTTGATCAGGGAAAAAGGGAATTATGTTTGTTAGATGTACATTGGAGGTCAGTAATTGTTGTAATGTTTTGTTAATTGAGATAATTGGATGAAATTGGTATTAAACATTTTAAGGTTTGATAAGAATTGGAATGTTAAGGTAAGGAATAATTGATGCATAAATTATCTTAAGGAAATTATATGAGCACACTTAAATTCATATTAGGTACTAGTGAAAACTTGATTGGTTGTGGAATTGTGAAGATATACCTAGAAATGCATTTGGGGATTTTTTTTGGGCTTCGCATGTGTAGGGAATGTCTGGGATTTCCCATAATGGTATACACCACCTGGCGGTACAGATTTGGCCACCAGGCGCCAACGCAAGGAAATTGGCTTTGCGTGGCTGTGAGGTGCAGTTGTAGGGTTGGAGGTTCTGTTGGGTTAAATTTCTTTATGTAGGTGCATTTGTGGACTATTGGATAAAGGATTAGGGTGATGAAACCTGCATGAATTAAAAGTAGGAAATGACTCTAGTGTGATTTTGTAAGTGGAAGAATTGTGAAATGAAAAACAATGCAGAATTAGTCTAGTTAGACCAGAACTAGGTATGATGTTGGTTGCAGAACGAAACTTAGAACTTGGTGATCTCTTTTGGAGCTATCTAAGTTTAGTATATGGTATAACTAAAATGTTTAAGTATGATTGTTATGTGGCATAGGATTAAAGGGAAAATTCTATAATGTAAGGATAATGTTGTTGTTGTACTTCATGAGTTAAAAATGGAATGATAAATTAGGATTGACATAGTAGGGTATATGTGTGAATAGGTATAGAAAGGTAAGTATATATCATTGAGTGGAATAGGGAGGTCACATAGTGCTAAATATGAGAGGAATTGGTACTCTTGATGTGTTCAATTGCGTGATGGAGGTGTTAAAACTGGATGAAGTGCCTAAAAATCAATATAGTTCACAGTACTGATGTGGTGCCTGGCGGCTCAAAGGTGACCGCCATGTGAAGGCCACAACATAGAGAGCTCTTAAGCGATTAATGCATGGCAATGTGGATAATCCCACCAAGCGACAACTAGAGGGGCAAGGGGCACTGAATCACGTGGTGCCTGGCGGAGAGGATGGTTATTCCAAGGATACCTTCAAATTTAGAGACCTCTGAAGTGTGTGGTACCTGGTGGGCTTGTGGCTTGTTAGCTCACCCTATATGTTTGTGATTGGCAATGATCATGTAATTTGTCACACGGGAGCATATGATGTGCAGATAGTGCTGGTGAGGCTTTTAGCGTCGGAGTAGGGTAGCATGGGAAATTTTATTTTATAGCTATTTCTATTATTATGTAACTCAGAGTTGATTTACCAGTTTTTGGAGATATAAAACTTGGAGTTTTAATTTGCAATTATTATCATGACGCTTAATGAATGTTTTAATTTTCCCGCATTTTGGGAAATATAGTTAAATAAATGCGAAATTATTTTCATATTATTCTATTTTATTTTAAATTAGTAGTATTTGACCAGGATGTTACACATTACCCCTGCCTTAGACTAGGACGTCCTACTACTTCCACCACATGAACCATTCTACTCTTTGTGAGTCAGAATGATCATTAGAGTGTTAGAATGTAACCTTACTTTAATCCATATATAATTACATGCACTATATTATGACTAAACGAATTTCTACATGAAATTTCCTTATCTTCCATATTTTATTTCAAAATCAATCATATCTCATACTAACAAATCAAGTCAAGTCTCAACATACCAACATCATTCATACATATTGTAAGACCCGTAGAATTTAATTAATTAATTAAATAATTAATTAATAAATACGGGAGGGGAAATAATTATGACATTAAATTATGGTTGGTATGACGTGGAAAAGTACTAGCTTAACTGGTTGAGAGTACTTAAATTGTGTGAGAGGACTTGGGTTCGAGTCCTATGTATGCTAACTTTTGTGTTATTGTTTTATTATTTAAATCTATGTAATTATGTTCTGGTATGATATGAGGTCTGAATTGGATTTGTTAAGCATGAAACATGACTTGGTTGAATTGGTGGTGTAATTACTTTGTGATTGAATGGTTATGGGTTCAAACCTTGGAGAACCAAACTAAAAACATTATTTTTGGCATTTTGGCTTTGAATTGAATATGAAAGGTTGGGAAAAACCCTAGATAGTTGAGAGGCAGCCTTGGGTAGCTGAAAAATAGATCATAAAGGTCAATTAAATGGTAGTTAACAGTACCATTAGGTAAATTTCGTTTTGGGTAATTAAACTCTACTAAAAGCCAAGTTTAAAAGGGTAAAAAGTAGCCATAGGGAAGGTTTTGGCAAGCTGGAATAGCGACCTGAATTAGAGCACGAAAATCAGAGAGATTGGTGAGGTTTGAGTGAGGTTCTGGTGAGGTTTGAGTGACCACATCAAGAAGGGGGAGACGTAGTGATCATTGGAGTATCTCAAATAATTCAATTTAAGCGAAGGGATTCCAGGTTAGGGGAGCTCTTATTTGTCTGTTTGATGCTAATTCCGTGTTTTCGTGTTGTATTGATTGATGTAATGTATGTTCTGGGTTTGGGATGGATTCTGGCGAAATTCTGGAAAATTTCCAAAAACCGCCTGGCGGCATTGAAGGCCCGCCAGGCGGCTCATGCTGCCAACGTTCTTTTTCTAGGTTCTGCTATGCACTGCCTGGCGGCTAAGGGTAGTCCGCCAGGCGACACATACTGGGTTGCCCAGTTTCTCCTGATTTTTCTTATTCTCGTGGTGTGCAAGGCTTGGGAAGAATATTGGGATTCGAATGGGGTTGGTATGATGGATTATCAACTGTAAAAATTTGTAATTGGTTGATTAATACGTTAATTTTAATGGAATTGGAATTTAGGGTTCATGAGGATTTATAACGGGAAAACAGGAA
>Ga0214544_1002063_pt1 | contig 42254 bp, 14 predicted proteins | sample CNSS3metaG_FD_160074 | JGI IMG/M metagenome (GOLD analysis project Ga0214544, IMG submission 160074) | Root nodule microbial communities from cowpea collected in UCLA plant growth center, Los Angeles, California, USA - CNSS3 | ecosystem: Host-associated > Plants > Roots > Nodule | place: USA...
ATATATATAAATATATATATATCAATATTAGGGATGTCAAAAAAATTCGTACATGCGGATAAAACTTGCAACGAATAGAAAAAGATACTGTAAATGAATATCTGTAAGTAACAAGTACGAGTATTTTTAGTATCCGCATGTTAACAAGACAGTTACAAGTATCATAGTATCCGTATTCGTTGATACATGTATCCGTTATAATTTAATTTAAATTAAAAAAAAACATGATTAAAATATTAACATATTGATTTTGAATAAGTTATATTTTTATCAATTAGTTTAAAAAAAATTATTTCTTTGTAAACTGTCATTCAACACTATTTAAATGAATTATTTAAACTTTGTTTAAAATTTATAAATGTTCTGTATTGTATTTTATTTGAATTTACGATTAAAATATGTTGTTAAATATAATTTTTATTTTTTTGTAAATACCTACGGGTACCGTAGATATCCATAAATATTAAAAAATGATGCAGGTACTCAGATAACAAATATCCAACGGATATTGATACAGGTACGAGACAAATATTTATCTAGTGGGTAGGGTACGAAAGAACTACTACTCGTATCCTATCCACTCCGTTGACATCTCTAATCAATACAAACGAGTAATGACTGATAATGAACATTTTATAAGAATATTTAGAGCGTTAAGAAAAAAAATGCATTTAGAAATATGTGATTCAGATAAAATATTAACTAATTTTCTTATCAATAATAACACAATAAATATCAAGATCTCTCCACTAATATAGAGTAATAAATAACTCTCTTATAAAAAATGGAAACAATAAATGTGTTTTCTCTTTCTCTTTTGTTTTTTTATATGAACAGTGACAATTCAATTTTCAATATTTTTGTTGAAAAGAAACTAAAGACAAAACATACAATGTCTCTATATACGCAATTAAACAAACAGACTCTTAATCAATTTTTGATAAAAGAAATGTTCACCTTCTCTTTAATATCTAATCATACTAATAAAAAATATAGTTATATTATTTCAAAATAAATTATTAAATTATTAAAAATATTTTAATTATTTAAAATAATGATACCTATGAAAATACGTATTTATCTCCTATTTAAGAAAAAGTAAAATATCACTCTACATAATATTCTATAGTTGGAATCAAGTTCGAGTTCTATATTAAATAAAGATAGAAAAAATAATATATAAGAAAAAGTTTTAAAAATTTAATAAATTAAAAATAATAGGTTAAATATATTTTTAATTCTTAAATTATGACACAAAATTGAATTTCGTTATTATCTCAAATTTTGATATTATATGATTTCTCATCTTTAAAAATGAATGATTAAAGTCATCTTCATAAAAAAAACATTAAGAATTTATCGTGACAAACAATATTGTCACGTTTGTGTTCTCGTGTATCTATATCAACATGTAAACATATGACAACACATATTTAATGTTATTTGGTCACAAGAACTACACTTATTAATAAAGTTTAAGACTTAAAATAAGTCATAATTTAAGAAAGAAAAAAATTTCAATTTCACATGAAAATTAAAAAATTAAAAATATATTTAACATTTTAAAAAATTTATTTAAACACTAACATGCCTTATTTATTTCAAAATAATCATCAAAATTTGTTCCCATGAACTTAATTTAAGTTTAAATATCTTAAATAATAGTTAAATTTTAAATAAAATAATGTACATATTAATTTGCAATATAATAAAATTATTAAAAAAATAATTCAATAAAATGGAATAGAATGATATATATATATATATATATATATATATATATATAGTTGTTAATATATATATTTCTACTAGTTGACTGTATAATAAAATATTAGTATAATTGTTTTTGTTAATTAATTATAAAATAATTTTTCATATAATATTATTCTTTGATTGGAATGTATATAAACTTAAGTCGGCATTGAGAAATCAGACATATCATAAAAGATGTCAATAATAGAGTTATTATGTTAAATATATTTATAATTCCTTAACGGTCAAATTCTATTGTATTTCTCTCTCAAATTTAAATAATTAAAATTTATTAATAAATGTAGTCCTCATAAATATTAAAAGTTTGATCATATGAGAACGACATTGTCACAAGTCATGTGTTAACATCACAATGTTGTTCTTCACATAAACAAATTCTTAAAGTCATTTAACAACGGGAACTTTCATTTATTTTTTAAGTTTTGAACGAAACAATTTTAAAATTTAAAAAAAGATAAAATTTAATTTCAAGCACACTAAAAGTGTTTTTAACCAAAAATAATATAATAACCTTTTATATATGTCTGCTAACTATTTATTTAATATTAGATCTATGCTGTGTATTCTCAATTAAACTCTTGAGAAATTCTAACATTTTCCTATTTAAGTAAAAAACAAAAACTGCCATCTTATAACCATCGAGACAATCCCATCATCCAATCAAAATCATACACATTTCACATTCACGATTTCTTTGGATACACTTTTTAAGTACTTCTACAGCAATTAAAAGCCTTATTTGAGTATTTCTTCTAATTCCATTTTAGAATGTTTGGAAAAAAAATATTCTCACAATTCTTGAGAAAAATTAGTAAGTGAAACTCACTTTATAATTTAAAAGATATTTTATATTGGTAATTTTTTTGCAAAGATAGTATAATAAGGGGTTAAACAATGTATTACTATAAATATGGAAACATAAGTAGATCTTTCTAAAACTTTGTAATTGTAATACTTATGTTAAGCTTCTGTATTTTTAGTAACACACTATTAATTTATATCCTTCTAAATTTTCTTTCCATTTCAAAAACCCATGAACAATTATATCTTGTCACATTTCAAGAGTTACCTGAGTTTGAAGATATTCATTTGCGACAACGAAAATAACATTATGGATATAATTTCTCGTACGTGTTTTAAAATATAAAATATGAGTTCCTCATTTAGAAAGGAGAGTAAAAAGGATAAATATATCTCCATAAGTAATTTATATAAGTTATTTGTTTATTGGCTTCTTTAAAATATGAACATTATGAAAAAGACAACTATTTTTCTCTCTTCTGAAATCCTTTTTTTTTTATTTCTTGTTATTTCGTTTTTGTTTTTGTTCTCATTTCTGTCATTTCTGGGAAAAATGTGACTCATATTTTCTTGATCTTATTTATTCAATTTTTATTAGTATTTCTTTTGTTATACAGAGAAAAATTATAATTTATTTTATTTTTAGGATATATCTTATTGTGTTGTCAATTCTTGTATATTTTGGTTCACATGCTAACGGTTATCTTTTACTTGGCCATAGAGTCTACAAGAAAATATACAATATATATATTGAAAAATACATATCGAGCTTTGTTATATTTTATTTCTTTATTGTGCTATGCAAAAATAATAATCTATTTCAATATGAACTTTTGGACTAATATTATAGTTATTTCATGTATTCCATTTTAGATAATAATTAATCTTAATTAACTTTTGATAAATTTGGACATTTTAAATTAAGTCTTTATTAAAAAATTTAGATGATTGAGTATTATTATTTTTCTAATTATGTGATATGATTGTTGTACTGTAACGTCCCATTTAAATAGATTAATCTACTAAACAAAACATCGTATAGTTATAATAATTGGGAGCAACGCTGACAAAAGAAACCAGAGGTAAAGAATATACTTTAACAGTCATCCATAGGAGTACTTAGGGGGAACCTGGGCATACAACACTACCATAAACAAAACAATTCTAAAGTTTAACGATTGTGCAAAAGAAATGCTCTAAGAGCTTGGAATTACAAGGCACTAGGGCCATAGAACTTCTTTGAAAGCCATATCAACGGGCCCACTAGGCTGCACTGCTACCACCATCAGGCCTACCTCCAGAAGCATTCCCATCTGCTCCCACCAAGGGTGATCATCGCAAAAGAGAGAACATAACAAGAACATAAACAGGAATGCAAGGGTAAGCTAGCGTATTAGGAATTTTATCATGGCATAATAGACAAGTACATAATCAGTACAAACATGTAACATTGTAGGCACAGAAAATCATGTTATACAAACAAACAGGACCCTATGACTCAATTATCCGGATACATATACTAAGATCGGATTCACTGGACGCTTGCACTTGTGGTGGCCTCTACTGCTCTGCAGAGCCATTGCCAATGGGTTTCACCCTACCACACACAAGGTTAGCCTTTAAGCGTCTAAGGCCATTATCCTGCCAGAGACTAGGGCCTCCCGCTACTCTTACCACTTGGGTCAGTTTGCTCTACTTGAGACTCATTGACCTTTCAGAGCTTCGGGATGCAATCCTTACTTGAATCCATATCTTAATATATACACTACACACCACCATGAGATTTCCCCACGAGACTCATGGAATTACGCCTAACTCACAATCAGAATCATGTTTCTCATGCAATTTCCACCACTTTTGGTCATTCATCCAATTTTCATGTTAAAACATCACGCAGCCCCAAACCCATGATCAATCTCATACTAAGCATGCCAATTTCGTTCATAAAATCCAAACACCCAAGCATATTCACGTACATCATATTTAGGAAGAATAATCTAAACAATACATGCAACAAATCATCCAAACAGTCAAGAAAACATAGTACACATTCGTAAACTCGCTCAGGCGAGAAGCTGGCCTCACTGAAACAGCGGATTCTCGCCCAGGCGAGATATGCAACAGGGGTTTTCACAAATTCTCGCTTAGGCGAGACCTCCTCGCCTGAGCGAGACAAGGCGTCGCTCAAAACGTGGACTGGTCGCCTAGGCGAGCGTTCGAGGCAGAACCTTAGGCGAGCCTCTGATATTCTCGCCTAGGCGAGACGAGCTCGCTTGGGCGAGAATATCAAATCTCCCCCACTGTTTCGCGCATGCAACTCCAGAAACAGCCACATCAAGCATTTTAACTCCATCTTACACAAGTACACGCATTCTCCAGTCATTTCATGCATAACAGTAGTGGAAACAAGCACATGCATTTAAAAGAGACGAAAAACTTAGCTCCCCTTACCTTGCTTAGATGCTAAAACGAAATAGACCCGTAACTAAGAAGTATTTCAGCTCCAAGGGCTAGAGCAGTGAGCTGAAACATGGAAATCAGCATAGAACGAGGTAAATAAACGGAACCCTAACTGACCAACATGCTCAAACAGCGGGAAAAGGGGAAAGAATGGATTAGAGGCTCTAAGGTTCAGCTTACCTGGAAAAAGAGATGGTTTTTGCTAGCTCTGAGACGGATAACCTTGTGCCCTAGCAAGATACCTTGTAGGGGACCAGAGGGGAAGAGGAAGCTGCTGTTTCTGAAAAGGGAGACAAGAGGCAAATGAGGCAACTGAGTGGGGTGTAAGGGTCCTACTGTAGGGCTGGTCTTGGACCTCCGAAAAGACTAGGCCCAAAACTTTATAACACTGAAAGAGGGGCTTACATGTACTATCTCGTTATTTTCCTTATTTTATATCAGTGTACTAAGAAATGTGAGATCGTGTAATTAATATAAAATAACATCATGTCATGGTTAATATAGAATGTCAAATGACTTTTACTATTTTAATTGAAGACGTATTTTAACAATGAGATCATATTATACTTTCGAATAATTTTCATATCATCATTAAAAATAAAATAAAATAAAATAAAAGAGTGTTCTCATCACATCATACTTGATAACTTCCACATCAGACAATCATGAATTGTCTTTGTCATATGGACCATTATTACTATTTAATACGTTTTTAATTAATGTAATAGAAGTCATTTAACATTTTAGATTTAGATTTAGCATGATATAATTTTACATTAACAACCAAATGATGAGATAATATATCGAATACTTAATAAAATCTCAGTTGATAATACAAAATTTATCATAAAATTAAAATTTAATTAAACTTAATAATTAAATATGGTAAGGCTACTTGTATCCAATATTTATCACTCTTTTTCTATCTTGAAGATTCTAAGTTTAAAAACGTATAAAAAAATTTATCTTTCAACTATCAGTTTTCTTCCACGCTAAATAAAGTAGAATAAAAGTTTTAAATAACTTTTTTACATCTGTTAATTTTAACATTTTTTTTTCCATTGAACATTATTTCGTTTTTTGAGTTACAGCGAATTTGATTCACAAATATTTGTCGTCGAGTAAACCATAATGAATACCTCCAACAAGTGTATTATTTGTACGTCAAATTCATATATAATATGGGCCCGATTAACAATAGGCTAAAAATTCATTAATTCAGCATATAAATTAAGTAACATTTTAAAAAATATCATTTAACTAATACATTAGTAAATTTAGAGTTAAATATATTTTAAATTCCTAAATTTCACACAAAATTAAAATATTGTCTCTATTTCAAACTTTAATAATGTTTGATCCTCAAACTTAAAAATAAATAAATATAGTTTTTCTATTCTAATTACATTATTTTTACTTGTCAAATAACATTTTCGATTAATGTTTGATATGTTTTAGCTTATCATGTTTAACTAAAAAAAATTAACATCTTTAAATAAAAAATATATTAATTGTTAGAACTAGATTTTTAAGCCTAACTCAATCCTATAAAATCAACTTGTAAAGTGAGGTTTGCACCTCACTTATATACTATGAAATTGCCTCATCTCTAGTCGATGTGGGACTTCCAACACACCCCCTCACGCCGAGATATATTTATCTCGTGCGTGGGACTATAAATTAGTGGGTGTTAGCGGCCTGATATCGGATGAAACAAAATGTTCAAGAAAGTTCGCTAGGATAGGCTCTAACGTGACTCTGATACCATGTTAGATATGTGGTCATGAGAGAGAAGAAATGATGCCTACAAAAACGCACAAGAAAAGTTTGGGTGAAAAACAATTCAAAGAGAGCTTGATTGCTTATTGATTTATTAGAACCTTTATTCAATATATAGAGTATAATGTCCCATTATATAAAGAAAAGAGTAAAATCCAAATAAAATAGAATATTTGATAATAATAATAAAAGAGAATCAATATCTCTATCAATATAAATAAAAGCAGGAGATATATAACATCTTTATCATTTAGAATAAAACTAATTTTCAACTTGGCTTACTACAAACATATTTTAATCTTTAAATTTTTCATAAAAACACTCAACATGTTTAACAATATTAGTTATTGCATTTGCGAAAATAATTCGTACAAATACCATATTATGAAAATAAAAACCAATATATAATGATAAAACTAATAAATATATGTATTATTGGTAACGAAACATTTTATAATGGCAGTTAAATTAAAAATCGGTTTTGATATAATTTTAATAGTTATAAAAATCAATGAATTTACACTATTTATATTCTGTCTTAAAATATTTAATATTTTGTGACTGAAGTTTAGACTTATAGAATTAGGTAGCACGTGGTTTGGAGCAGCAGTTTTCAGTTTTGCACGTGGTTTTGATTTAACTAGATTTGTCTTCTCCAATAGTATCCCACCAACCAAACACGTTCTGTTATCCAAATTTGAATTTTGAATAGAAGATATAAAAGGGAATGGCCACATTGAAATTTGTATGGTGATGCATCACTTATAATATGTTCACCTCTGATTCAATAAAGTTGACTTGGATTTCTAAGATCTATAAATTAATTTTAAAATCTTGATTAAGTTCGGTTAAATTTTTTATATTGATTTTATTAGATTTAGTTTAACCTAGTTTACTTTTTTCTATTTTTTATTGGATTGGATTGAGTTTGATTAATTCAATCATGATTTTTTTGTTCAAATTTATAATTTCAAAACTTTTATATATTTTTGGATTTTTTAAAAGTGGTTTAAACTATTTAAATAATTTAATGTTACAAAAATATTGAATAATTATATTATTTTTATAATTAATATTAATATTATTTAGTATTTTATCGGGTTAAATTGGATTGGATCTCAAGTTTCATATCCAAATCATTTTTAATGTTGTAAAAAAATATTAAATACTATATTATTACTTGGCTATTTTCTAAAATTATAATAAAATAGGTAGTTTATTTCTGTTATCTTTTATTATATTTTCTTTGAATTCTTTGAATTATTTTATATATAGACTCCATAATTAGAATTTCATTTTGAGTAGAGGACGTTAGATTATCATTATCTGTTCTCTCAACTCCTTAGTAATGAATTAAGCAGCAACAATGTAAGTAATTCATCATCTAATACAATATCCATAGTGATCAACTAATTCCCCATTTTTTGAACTAATATGAGATTTTAGTACAAGATATAAATATACGTATATAAATTCTCAAGTATTTAATTATTGTAGCAAGTCAAGAAGAAAGTCAAGGTCATTGGTGAGCCTGTGTGATGCTTACGCAAATGCATACATGGTCAGTGGTGTGGATTTTAAAAAATCTACTTCTGATTATATGATGACTTTTGAAAGAGGAGCAATGTCATGCCAATTCACACTACAAATTTGTGTTGCTCTATCTTGTACATAAACACATATTGTTATTACAAAAGTTGTTAATGAGCTCTTATAGATGCAAAAATTCTTAAAAGAGTTCGGGTTATTACAAAAAACAAAATATATGTTTTGTATTATGATAGCCAAAGTGCAATCCATCTCAACAAAAACTCGAACTTTTCATTCAAGGTCAAGTCATATAAAAGTTCAATATCATTGGATATAATATGTATTATAAATGACACAATTATTATAAAGGAAAATCTGCACTAACGATAATGAGACAAATATGATGACAAAAATCTTACTTGCAAGAAAAATTGCTATATGCAAGCAGAAAGTCGATTTGGTTGATTATGGTCCCAATTAATTGGTGAGGGGAGATTTGTCAAGTCGGTCACTAATTTATTTGGTCTTTGTTGACTTTATTAAGAAAAACAGAAAAGAGGTATCTTTCTATATGAGCTACTAGTTTATTATGCAATTTAAAATAATGCATTAGAAGCTCCAAATGCCTTTAGTGAGAAAAGAAGTTACTTAAAAAGAGAGAAAACAAAAAGAAAATGTGCAAGCTTGAAGAATGAATATTATATTATATCTCATATATTTGATTTTCCCTATTGTTTAGCTAAATACCCATTAGGGTATTTTGTGTTGTTATCATTGATAAATATAATATTATTCTTTGATTGGGATTCCAAGAAAATTTTACGAAGTACCCATTAATTATTATTAGTAAAAATATTTACTGCATTTGGTCAGGTGAATTTTTTTTTTCACATTAATAAAGATAATATTGTTTTGTTTATCCCATTATTTTGCATATTATTTATATAGGAAATTATTGATTTACATTTTATTTTTGTTTGTTTTTTTTATTATATATATATATATATATATATATATATATATATATATATATATATATATATATATATATTTGTAAGACCTTAGAAAATGGTGTTCTACAAGCGATAATGATTTAAAAATAGCGAGACTCAATTATTTTAATATCAAGAGGTTTTAGTATAAATAGAATTTTTATAAATGAGTTTCATTATTTTAAAATAATTCATCTCTCTAGAAACCACTTTTCTAGAGTTCTCTGACTTCTCTCTAACGGTTCCTCCCCTCTGTTCGCCTCATTGAAGATCTAAGACCGTAAGAATGATCCTAGCGGCGAACTCTTCAAATTGGACCGATCAATTTCTTCATTCGTGTAAGTTAAGTTTTAGCCATTTTTCCTTGGTCTTCTTGTAGTTTTTGACGTATGTGAGGTTTTTCTGCTTGTATGTGTTCTTTTAATCTTCTATATGAGTCTCTATTGATCAATGATCGTAACGGTAGGTCTTGATTGTTCTTGTGTTGTTCCTAGGCATAGACAGAGCATCATGTGGAGATAAAGGTGTTGAGTTGTCTTAGGGTTGTTTGTGCAGTTTGGTTAGGTAACGGAAGCTAATTTTTTGTTGAATTGATCATCTTGAAAGTTAATTGTGATGTGGTTTGTTGAATTGATGAGTTATAGGTTGTATTGTTTGATTTTGATTTGTGTTTGCTCTTAGTTTGGGGAAAAGTCTAATATGTGTTTTGAGTGATTGGGTATCATTTTTAACTCTCTAAAATCATTTGGAATAAAAAACACTAAAAGAAAATGTGCCTAATTAGTCACGTACACATGACCAATTTTCCCAAATTGTTATTTCTGATACAACGTCGGGTGCATCACAGTGTCACCAAGCACTAGGCCCTTAACTTGGTATTGTCGGGCACCACTTTTGGATCATCAGGCACTAGAAGTCAGTGAATTTCAGGGGTTGGGTGCTGGGCACATTTTTCCAGCATCGGGCGCCACTATATTTTTTGGATCTGCATTCCTTTGGTAAAATGAAGATTTTCGCTTCATTAATCGTCGGATCGAGCTAAAATTTTGACAACTGATCTAGACACGTGATTATTCAATTTAATCAGTGGGATCTTTGTTTTGATGTCCGTGGTTAGAGAAATAGTTTTCACCATTTTGATGTACTTTATGTATAGTGTTATTTGCCCTGTTTGGCTTGTTCCTCTTATTTGACCATTTTAAGGTGTTTTGTGGTTGATGTGAAGTATGTTTATGGTCCTCATTATGATAAATTGAATATAATACGTTGGGGTGAGCATATGTGATGAAGTTTGAAGGATTTCAATGGAAATTCTTAGTGCTGTTATTCTTAGTGTATGCCTTTATATAGGGGCACTGACAGATCTTGACTAATAATTTTAGGAGAACCAAAATAATATACTCAGAATTCAAAATTTATATATTTAATTATTGTCACTAATACAATAAAAATGAAAATAAAAATGAATAAATAATTTAGTATAACTGTACCTACAAAAGAAATCACACATATATAAAGGATTGTCCTTCGTCCTTTAAGATTTTTGAACTCATCAATAATTGAATCAAAACTAAAATTTTCAACTATTTATTTTTCAATGTAAATATAAACACGTTCCAAAGAATTATAAAACATATTCCTCTAATTGAACAATATGATCATTTGTATCATGATTCAGGAAACCTGAAGAGAAGATATTGAATTTGAATTGTTTTCATCGTCACAAATATCTTTCTTTTTATCACTTCTAAAAAATAAATCTATTCTTTTATTCTTCATCAATATATCTATTTTTTTAAGTTTAAGATTAAAAAATAATTTATCATAATTTAATTAAAAAATTACAAATTAAAAGTCACTAAAAGAAAAAATCAATGACAATCTAAGTTCCAATTAAAAGATATTTATGAAAAAACACATAGTACAATCCATTTTCTCCCATAATCATAAAAAAATTGAATATAAGGCTCATGTGGTAAAAAATAATGTTAACTATTAAACAAATATTTCAGTATAGTGATATGAGAGAATTACCGTTTTTCTTCACAAATGAAAAATAACAAATGAGAAATGAAAGCAAAAATAATAAGTTTGTATTTAGTTGTGTTTTTTTCTTTTAACACAAAAAGAAAACATATGAGAGTGTGAGATCATAATAAGTTGTGGAAAACTTAAAAATACAATGAAAAAGAAAATAAAAAATATCTTAATAAATATTTTTATTCTTCATTACATTTGATTTTATGTTTTATTATTTATTAACATTAAATGTTATGCATCATAAAATAAATAAAAAGATACATAATTTAACTTCTATCAATTTCCAATTTATGTTACATATAATTTAAAAAATTTAAAAATGAAAATAATTAATATGTACACACACACACACACACACACACACATATATATATATATATATATATATATATATATATATATAATATAATTTTAAAAAAAATTAAAAATTGAGGGGGTCCATGGCCACTCCCTGCTCCAATGAAGCTCTATCATTGTATAGGGGAATCTGGAAGGATGTATCTTGACTTAGGGGAATCTGGAAGGATGTATCTTGATTTTAATAATAATTTAAAGGTATAATTAGTCACAACGTACCCAGTTTCGTCCCAATGTGTCTAAATGGTACCCGCTTTTAACTTTGCATCTACTTAGTACCCAAATTAGTTAATTTGCATCAATGTTTCTTCTCCTGGTTCTGTATTTGGGTCAGTGGGTGGAATACCACATCTCATTCACATTGGCATAACCCATCTCCTTTAGAATACCCAAAACACCATTAAATTAAACCACGCACAACATTCAACCACTAACCCTAAACCCCACCATCCCAACAACAAATAATGCAATCAACGACAAAAACAAATGGTTTGTGCACCTGCAATCCCAAATAGCTGCCAATTTGATGTCAATTACACCTTCAATTTTGTCCACAACGCATGAAATGGCCCAAATTTCGTAAACCCTAACTCCAGAAAACCCCTATTCTATCGCAGAAAACGTTCCAATTTTGTTCCCAACTTTTTTTCTTTTCAATTTCCTCTTACGCTGCACTGTTCCACATCACATACTACTCTCGTGTCACGTCATAATATTTTCTCACACTTAATTGGTCAACACAGTTAGACGTTATCTTATTTAACGGAGTCAACGAAAAGGGACCACATTGATGCAAATTAACTAATTTGGGTACTAAGTAGATGCAAAGTTAAAAACGGGTACCATTTAGACACATCGGGACGAAACTGGGTACGTTGCGACTAATTATACCTAATTTAAACTCAGGTAGAGTATAATGAATGATGTGGTAAGAGTGACACGAGGTCCTAGCCTTTGGACTTGTTTTTCGATCATAGGTTAGAATTAACCTTATGTGGTTGGGTGATGACCCCTTGTGTCTTAGCACTCCGCGGAGACTAGAAACCTTCACAAGTGCAAACCTCAGTGGTACTTATATTTATGACACGTATCCAGATAATTGAGTTTAACGTCATCTGCTTGTAGGTTTTTGGCATGATATAAATATACGTATGAATATTTTTTTTTGTACACTAGCTTACCCTGTTGTGTGTTTTGTGTTTTCTTGTGTTGTTCGTTTCTTCTTTTGCGATGATCACCTATTTGGTGAAAATAGATGAAGTTGCATATGTAGAGGCACCTCTAGTAGATTAGGAGCTATAAGTTAGAGTAATGGAAAGTCTTGGGAAGTTTTAGTAAGTGAATAGTTCTGTATAAGCTTGTTAGTTTAGTTAAGTGTATAAATGATATATTTCTATAATCCTATTTTTTTTAAGATTGTATTAATTTATTTTATACATTTAATTACTTGTTTTGAATATTACGATAAAACATCCGATTTTAATAATTTCAGGCTACTAAAATTGACATGTTATAAAATATATGGATATTGAGTTTTTGAATTTATTATTCTTTTAAACCTGATGAGAAATAACATAATGCTTTTTCTAAGGTTTCTTTAAACGAACAAAAACCCACGATATTATGCCAATTTGTCATTTTACTACTTTTGACTTACATTAAAAATTCATATATTTAGAAACTCTATTGTAGAAAAACAATAACACATAGTACAGTGTTAAAACAAAACTTTCTGTATAACCTCCTTGGCTGCTTTTTCACTACCTTTTTTTAAAGGAAAACTCTACAGGCCCATCTTTTAATTTTTCAAGGTCTATTTAACACCTAACAAAAAATTAATACTCTTGCTTTTTTATTTAATTTTTTCAGAATCATTTTATATTTTAAAGTAAAAATATAATTTTATTAGTATTGTGTAGGCGTGGACTAAAATTTGGGGTACGGTGTATCATCGTTCTTTTTTTAACACTTCTATTTCATTATTTTTTTTAACACTACACTTAAAACTTGAGAACTCAAATTAGAATAATACTACACAATTTCTATTTATTTTACTAAAAGAAAATTTTAAAATAATAATTTATTAGACCAATTTAGATATTAATTTATAAATTCAAAATATTAATAACTCAAATAATTTTTATCATAAACAAAAAGTTATAATTTTAAAATTGATAATTAAAATAATTCTTATTATTAATTAGTCTTTATATTAATCACAAATATTACTTATCAAAATTTTAACTATTAAAAAAATTAATCTCTAATTAAAAAATTAATCAATAATTAGTCACTAAAATTAATTATTATTTAAGAATTTTTTTATTATTTTTTATTTTTTCTTCATGAATTTGAGTCATTTTAGTTCTCATTTTCTTTTTTTCTCTTCTTTTTCGGTGTATTAACTCTATCCTTTAATCGAAACAAAACTTAAAAAGATGTGATAAGTTACCAACTTTGTGACGGCCAATAACATTGATACAACACAAAAAGTAGATGACTCTCCCAAAATGAAATAAAAGCAACAACCTATGCTCCCTAGGAAGCTCAAAGAGAAGCCAAACTTTAGCTAGCCATTGTTGCAAATCTAGTTGCTGCTCCAACTACCCAATACACATTACCAACTTCACACCCATTTTAATACATAACTATTAAATTTATTAACTACTAAAAAAATTCATACTTTTTACCAATTTTATTTTAATTTTTTTAAAAAATATTTATAAATTTTATTATAAAAAAAAATTTGCAGGCAATTCCTGTCAATTTTTTACAAAATATTTTATATGAAACATTTTACATAACAAATTTTGTAAGAAATACTTGTGAATTTTATAATTTTATAACAAATAATTACTTACAAAGAAATTGTCTGTCAATTAAAATTCTTAAAAAAAAAAACATAAATTCTTTTTTCTTATAAATAGTTTTAACAAATTTACAAAAATTTTCTTATGTAATATAAATTTTTTTAGCGGTGACTTCAACCTCATCTTCATCTTCTTCTAACCTTCTGAGCCAACCTTACCTATAAATCAAACTTTTGGTTGCACACTTACACCAAATAGCCCCATGTCTTCCTTCACTACACACACTCTTCAAACACCTCTTACCAACTCCTATCGACACAAATGCTTCATTAGGCCTCTCTCAAAACTACAAGTCAAACTCTATAATTGATAGGACTTTCAAAGATTTATGAAAAAATACAACACCCATAAAACATAAATCCATTCCACGTAAAGAATTTGATTCCATTTTCAATAAAAGCTTTAAAGACAGTAAATATATAAATCTTTATTTTTATATAGCAATCAACTTTTCCATATTTTTTTTAAGTAAGACTTAGACTTAAATATTCTAATAATAACCAATTCCATCATGTTCGACAAAAACTACCGATCTTTTCCTATGTAAAAGTACCGTATTTTAGACAACTTGGTTACATTGGACAGGTCAAAATCATTTCCCATATAATTCATTAATAAAATATTATCTAACTCATTTCACAAACTCAATCTTAAGAATGCAACAAATAACTTTCCAATACAAAATTTACATTTTCAGTTTTTAGATTAAACCAATTAAAAAAATAAAAACCAAAAAAAAAAAAATCCGTTTCTCTGATATGCTGTAAACATTTTTGCTTTAGTTGGGTATGTTATATTCTATTTTATTTCTCAAACAGCTTCTACCATGAATGATACAATTTCCTCATTCATCCCTCCTTCATCTTATAAGCTTATCCCTAATTAATGCAAACAATTAAAATTCAATATCTTGCAAGTTACCCTACAACTGACATTAACTTCTGTCAACAGCAAGATTCCCATGTATGCTCTAGACTAAGTGCAAATTCCTTCTCTCTGCCAAATATTACAGTGCCATGGTCTGCATTTGGAATGATGCTGATTTCAGCATTAGGAGCCTTCAACTTGAACTTACTACAACACTCCATTGGGACAACTTCATCTTTTTCACCTTGAATCACGTTTATTCTCACTCCAACTGTGGTCAAAATTATAAGGTAACTGTCCACAAATTTTGCTCCTCCACATAGCACATTATGCATGGAACTCCAAGCTGAATGGTGTGTGTGCCTGGTCATGTCTGTGGTCAAGAAATGAAGATCCCTAGCAAAGGAAAAGAAAGCATGCATCATGTGTATCATGTTTGTGTCCTACTAAGTAATATGTGAGAAAGAAACTTGAAACATGTGGTATGTTATTCATCACAGTGTTTCAATAGATGTTTTGTTACCTCTTGCGAGTAATGAATTTTAGAATGTTCTCCCATATTCGGTGATTTCTGCAATAGAAGAGGCAAACTGTACGGCCCAGGTGTTCATACCAGGACATAAATGAAGAACCAAATGACAGTGGAGACCACAATTTCTTTCCAGCAAGCATTGATAGTGCATTTAAACAGGCATCACCCTCAGAAGAAGTGTATGGCTGCCACCAAAACAATTTGGAGAATGGAGACATTCAGCACACATTATCAGACAAATAAAAAATATAAGGGTGATTGAAATTAGTATCTCTTCAAAAATTTGGACTAATTTAATCTCGCATGTTTAGAAAACAAAATGTGTCAAATACTTACCGGAGCAACAAGGGTGATTGATTTTACATTCTTAGGGTACTTAGCAGCCAAGGCCAATGCAATTATGCATCCCATGGAGTGTGCAACCAAATGAAAGCTACTCATCTCCAATGGTAAAATCACAGATTTCTCAATCATTTCCACATGATCCTTCAAAGTGTATGAGCAATCTCTAGGCTTTGGACTCTTGCCAAATCCCAGTAGGTCAACGGCAATCAATCTGTACTCGTGATTCGTCTTTTCAGAAAAATTTGGAAACAATGTCTCTGTCCAAAATGAGGAAGAACAGAGAAATCCATGCAAGAATATCACATTCTCAGACGGTTTTCCCTTGAAGTTCTCACCAGTGACTGTAAAACACCAATTGACACAAAAATCAGTCACAGAGAAAAGTACATAGAAACATGAAAGTGGTCATCAAATAGTAGCAAGACAAAAACATAAATGTAGTTGCATAGTTCTGCTTCGGAAAAAATAAGGAAACCAGTAGAACTAACCTACCCAACAAGGGCTCCTTCGCAACAAAATGAAGCTTATAGTCACTTCCACCATTCACCCATGAAAGACAAGAATCACAGCCACAATCAGACCAACGATTCACTGACCTGCTACTACCCTTATCAAAATTTCTATTGGAATCTTCTCGTTTTCTCTGATATCGAAGGAACCCCATTTCTCTGAAAATGTTCCTCCTCTCATACAAGCTATCTGATATATCATCATCTCTCACATTCATTCTCCTCTTTTGCCTCTCCCAGTTTGAGCAGCAACAAGGCGAAGCCTCCCCTTCAATGAGTTTATCGAGATACCCATAGATAACGCAGAAAACAGCATCAAGAAGATCAAATATGAGGAAAAGAACACAACACAGAATGGAGATGAGTGGTTGAACACAATTGGTCAACCATTTTGGTGAAGAAGCTGCCAGAGACATGAACCTTGGATGAAACTTTAATTCACCTTTATCTCCTTACAACGTTGTTTGTAATTGGATAATTTTACTTTCTCAGTTTTAAAACGCTAAATAGAAAGTTTAGCTAAAAAAAATGTCAAAGCTTTCTTAATTGTGCAATTATGGAGATTGAAAAGTTTGCCAATGAGGAGAGAATATGAAATGGTGATTGAGGTTTCGCCACGTAAGAGGATAATGGAGCTCTCATTCACATGTTCACAAAAAATAAAATAAAAAAATATGTATTTCATACACTAATTTTTCGTAAATAACTAAATAATAATTTAATAATCTCATTTTTTCCTATTTTAATCTTATCTTGTACTTTATTTTATAACCACCCAACCCTTTCAATCTATATCTCAATTAAATTTAAAAGAGATTTTAGGAAAAAAATTGGTAATAGTAGCAAAATGTAAGTCCTATTTCTTTTCAACTTATATGTGTTTTGGGATTGGCCTATTTGTGGGCCTAAGGCCAGTCCACTAAGGGGACTCAATACTCCTTTCCAGCCCCTAACCCTTGTATTCTGTTTCATTTTCTAGAAATTAACTTTCCCTCCCTCTCCCTTTACTCCACCAAAGTGCTCTGTCCTCCCCTTACTAATTAGCTAAACTGATTCGTTCTCTCGGGTAAGTTGAACTTCAACTTTGTTCTTCTCTTTTTCTAGTTTAGAGGCTCTAGTTCTGTCTTGGGCTCTTCCTACAACCTCATTTCTCAACTCTGTGTGTGTTTGATTTCAGCTCTGTAGCTTACTCCAGTGCCCTATTACTCTTTCTTGGGTTACCGTTCTTTGTGCTAGCATCTAAAAAGGTAAGAGAAGCTAGGTTTTAACGATTTAAAGTTATTTCAGCATCTTTTCGGTATGTTCCATGTTTTTGATGCTTGAATGATATTTTTGATCGTGTGAAACTGGCTTGTTTGCATGGTTGGATATTGCCTTGAGTTGTGTTTCTGCTGCATGCACGTAATAGTGATGAGAACTGTAATTCTCGCCCAAGCGAGCTCGTCTCGCCTAGGCGAGAGTAGTAGAAGCTCGTCCTGGTTCTGCTCGAGCGTCTCACTCACGCGGAAGGATCTTGTTTTGAGCGACGCATCATCTCGCTCAGGTGAGAACGGCTCGCCCAAGCGAGCCCTCGAGGAAAACCTGTTGTTCTTTGCTTGAGTCCTCGTTCAGGCGAGGGATTTTTGGTTTGGGCGAAGGGTGATCTCGCTCAGGCGAGAAGGTCTCGCTCAGGCGAGAAGGTCTCACCTAAGCGAGAACTTGCATAATGCCACTGTAACGCACTCGCTCAGGCGAAATAGCCTAGCTTAAGCGAGATAACTTTAGTCGCTTGGGCGAAGGCTTCTAACCCCAGCGAGAGCGGTGCAATTTTGTGTCTGATTTTCCTGATTTCAGTTGTGGTTGGTTGTTTATTTTGGAAAGCATGAATTATATGGAAATGCAGGTGTTATTTAATTTGCATGAACTGAAATTGGTATGTTTGAATTAATTTATGGCAGGATATTGTTGGTTGGTGGTGTGGTAATATGGGAATTGGATGCTTGAGATGAAAGTGGTGGATATGGTATGAGGAACATGATTTTGGTGTGTGATAGACGTAATTCTATGAGTCTTATGGGGAGATCTCATGGTGGTGTGTAGTGTATATATTAAGATAAGGATTCAAGTAAGGATCGCATCCCAAAATCCTAAATGATCAATTAGTCTCATGTAGAGCAAACTGATCCAAGTGGTGAGAGTAGCGGGAGGCCCGAGTCTTTGGTAGGATAATGGCCTTAGATGCTTGAAGGCTAACCTTGTATGTGGTAGGGTGAAACCCATTGGCAATGGCTCTGCAGAGCAGTAGAGGCCACCACAAGTGCAAACATCTAGTGAATCCGATCTTATTATATGTATCCGGATAATTGAGTCATAATGTCCTGCTTGTTTGCTATAACATGATTTTGTGCCTACTGTGTTGCATGCTTGGAACTGCTTTAAGTACTTGCCTGCTATAATAAGTTAAAAATTATTTTACACTAGCTTACCCTTTCAATTGTGTCTGTTCTTGTCTTGTTTTCTCTTTTGCGATCACCTTATTGGTGGGAGCAGATGGGGGAAATTCTGAAGGTAGACCTGACGGTGGCAGCGGTGAGTTTAGTTGGTCTGTTGTATGTGGCTCTCAGGAGTAGTTTTAAGGTCCTGGTGCCTTTGTAATTCCTTGCTCTAGGAGCAACCTTTTGCAAACTGTTAAACTTTCAGAATTAGTTTTTGTTTATGGCATTGTGGTATGTCTAAGTTTTCTTTCAAAATACATTCATGGATGACTGTAATAGTAGATTCTGATATGTATACTGTTTATCTGATTGCTCTTTTATTATCATAATCATGTAATGTTTGATAACAATAGATGTAATCTATTTAAATGGAATGTCAAAAAAAATACTTTCCCATCACAATTTAAATCATTCCTTGTAAATTTAAAGTATCATGTACATATTCAGATGTAAGTTAAAATAACCTTATATCGTAAATTAAATTGTTCACCATAAATAAAAAATATAGTTTATATATTCAATGAAATTTATCTACGATAAATTGTAATTATATGAAAATAAATGCATAAGCTTAAAGTAAAATAATAGTTTTTTTAAGCTTGCCTGTCAAACTGTCTTTTAATTTTTCAGGTCATTAATTTTAGCCCCAAAACATGGAAGGGTATTGAAGTCGTAGTTTCTTCCTGCACAAGTTATTTTTAATTTCTAGGTCACGTAATCTGAAAACCTTTTCTAAGAAAAAAAAAATTTCTAAATTACATAATTTAAAAGTTATTTTTTATTTTTAGATTATAGAATCCGTTAAAAACATGATTTTCAAATTATACTATCCAAAATGAAGAGAATGAGATTTTCTTTTATAGAAATGGAGGTGTAGAAAGAAGCTGCCTGAAGACTACAATAAGCACTTCTTAGTTAAATGGATTTCTATGCGAATCCAATTCGATCATCTCACAATTTTTGTTAAATTTATTTTGGGTATAAAGAAAATGATTTCTGGGACAAAAAGTAATAAAAGATTTATTAATCAAATACAATAAGACTAGAAGTTTTAGAAATAATAATAATAATTAATAATGATAATGAATAGGATGATTTTTTAAAATAGAAGATTTATCAACTAAATATGATGAGAAGTTAACAAATAATAGCAACAACAATAATTGAAATAATACCAAAAAATAAATAAAAATAATAATAATTACGATGATTCTTTAAAATAGAAGGTTTTCCAATTAAATATAATAATAATTATTATTTTATTAGAATGATTTCTCTAAATACCTTCAAACTATTTGTACTTGTCCTGTGAAGAGGAGAGAAAGTGAAGTGATTCTGGGATGATAATTAATAGAATGTTTCTCAATTAAATAAAATGATAATAATAATTAATTAAAATAAGGACAATAATAATAATAATTAATGATTACTATGACCAGATATTGTGTCGGTTTTGGAAGAAAAGAGGTTAGTTAAAAGAATTTTTGATTTTGTACCAACAAATTAAGCTCTTGGTAACAATATTTCGTCCCCACACTTTATAAAAATTATTTAAAAATCGTTCTAATGTAAAATTTTGTTTGTCAAATGATAAAAGCTTTACACACTTTCATAAAATGTAAAAACTAAATATGTATATATTTAATTTAGTTTAGTAATAATTTTTAAAAATAATTTAATGACAAAAAAATATGTTTAACCATTAAAAGAATATAGTTATCACAAAAGCTTTTAGCTTATTTTGTCTAAAACCTTTTATTCCATTTACCTTCTGACAATGTTTATCATGCGCACATATTATCCCTCTAAACCTAAAAAAATTGGAAGCCAAAATGGTAGGATTCTTACCACAATGCCCAATGCAACTATAGTTCCTACAAGAAGTAAATTGAAAAAATAGTATAACTTCAGAGAAGAAATTGCTAATTATAATAATATTTGCTGATTATTTAGTGGTCTAACTGAACAGTTAAGGTGTCATATATTAACTTCTGTCTTTCTAAATAAAAAAAAAAATCAAGATTTGACTGCATCTTCCAAAAATACTTAAAAATTTTAAAATGATTTGATAAAAAAAAAAGAAAACAATGAATGAAATTTGAGAACTGAAAAAGGATTTGCAAAAAATAAAATAAAAAGGTAAAACCATTTTGCATGGTTGTTTAAAATACTATATGGCAGTGAAACAAAGGCTTGTTAGTAAAAAAACACAATCAAGAACAGAGCATGCTAAGCCTAGAGAGATGAATTTGAGGGAGGTGTTGCCCCAAATGCCAAAGAAGCAGAAGACATTTTGCATTCATTTTCAGTAAACAAGGGACCAAAGTATTATCAGAAACTAACATCCATAACTACATAAATAAACTTCGCGAAATGAGAAAACAGTCACTTGTTAATTTGAGCTATGTCATGTACTGGAAAAGTCATTTGACACCATCCCAATAACATACTTTATTCACAACATTGCATGTGAACCCATAAACAACATGGATGGTATTACGATTATGTTAATATCCTTAGCATGAAACAATCCAAAATTATTTGATTTTGAATTGCAAATCTGATTTGCAGAAGATAATAAGTAGAATCTTAACACTAGTATCTCTGAAGAAAGTGCACACCATAAGTTGCATTGCAAATCTGATTTTTGATGTGGTTATATTTAAGGTACATATAAAAGCAAAACCTTCATAGCTTGCCATGATCTCAACACCCAAAAATCCAAAAAGAAAAAGGATTATTTTAATTTTTATAAGATTAACAACTTCAACGCCGCGAAAACCCAGAAAACAATTTTGAAAGAGAAAACTCATATTGGATCAAAAATTCCGAGGCAACCTACAATGGAAAAAGGAATACAACAGGAAACTGGATTCCTACATTGGAAACAAAACCAGAAAATACAAAAAATGAAAGGTTTTAATACTCGATGATTTCCAGCATCTTGTCATCCTTTTTCAATATTTGGCAACATTTTAGCTTCACAAAGAAAAAAGGAAGCAAAATGGTAAAATAATTAATACTACTACTACTACTTTTCAGCTCCCTTCATTTTCGTTTTTACTTGGATCTGAGCTCACAGTTGGTAGATTTCTTCTGTATTGCTGAGATGTCAATCTCCTTTCCAACGGAGTTTTCCTCTTGCTTACAACAAATCTGTTCACCCCTTTGCGCATAGGCATTATTGAAGGAAAATCTTCATCTGGAATCTGACTGAGCTCAGATATATCCTTAATTTGTGCAACACGCCTGAACCACCTCTCTGCTTTTGCCTCCTCTGACATGTCCAAAGGATCTGGTTCCTTCACGGCAGACCCCTCCAAACTCTTCCCTGTCCACTCTGCTTTACCACTCTGGTTGTCAGATGCTGTACCTGGGGATGAACTCCCAGTCAAATTTGGAACGAGATCTTGATTGAAACTCCGCCTTGAATTTCCGCTGGTTCCTGACCAAGGCATAGAGCCAATATCATTGTTATTTGAGCTCTGTTCAGAAGACTTTGGACTCTGTCCTGGTTGAGCTCTAGCATCATCCGATATCTCCGAAGCCTTCTCTGCCACCTCAGATATGGAAGATGTACCATCATTGGACCTATCCATTGAATCTGTTCCATCTGCCTGCGGCTTGTCCTTTTTAGCAAAGTAATCTGGGGGGAAGGGGACAAACGGAACAAAGTTGGTTTTGCTAGCTTGCTCCATGGCCACTTGTCTCTTATATGCTGGTGTTGTTAAAGAACGATCTTTTTTCTTGCTAACAACAAATCGATTTTCTCCTTTACGCATGGGCATTATTTCAGGGAAATCCTCATCAGACATTGCACTTGTCATATCTGGAAAATCATTCAGCTCAGCAATCTTTCTAAACCATTTCTCAGTTTTTTCAGCTTGCTCTTTCTCCTTATCCTCTGTGATATTTGTAGAATTCTTAGAAAGTTGTGAACTGTCTCCCAAACTAGCATATCCGATATCAGTGTCTAACACCACATTTTTGCTCTCGTCTGATAGCAAGTTCTCAGACTTCGGGCCAAGTGCATCTACAGACAATGGACTGGGAGAAACAGTACTAGTGTAGCTCCCTTGAACATTTTTAAAATGTGAAGTATTGCTATTGCTAGCAAATGGAGGTTGCCTGTCTCCGCCAGCATTTTGTTCAGAGTTGTTATTGCCATATTGAGGAAGGCCAGCTGAATGACCAACTATGTCATCCAGATTGTCATCGGACTTGATTGGCTCTCCAGCACTAAAATCCTCAGTCCTAGAAATGTCATAATTGGACAAGTTTCTCTTATATTGAGCGTTAGCCAACCTCCTCTCCAGTGGAGTCTTTCTTGTGCTCACAACAAATCTATTAACTCCTTTCCTCAGTGGCATTATTTCAGGAAAATCTTCATCTGCAATTACACTATTAATATCTGCACTGCTGTCTAGTTGGGAAACCTTGCTAAACCAACGCTGTGCCTTTTCTTCATTAGCAGCTAACCTAGCATCAATATCCGAAGTATTAGGATTGTTTCCATTTTCATACTCCATATTTGACATGGTATTGATGGCACCCAAAGATATTTGTCCAGGTCGCTTGCAATCACACCTTAAGCAACTCATGTTCCTCCCGTAGTTATAGAAATCACACCTTCATAATGAAAATCCCGTTAATTGGATGTCTATGACAAGTTAAATGGGAAAACATTTTAAAGGGAGGGAAATACTTACTGAGGACATTCCCATTCACCTCCAGCTAGTTGCCTTTTTGGCCTTGCTTCATCACACTCAAGACATTTGATGTTTCTTGCAAAATTCATGAAATTACACCTGCTCAATATTAGAGAGTAAACAGACTTATCAGAATGGTGTACAATATTTGAGGAGACAAAATTAACTATAACAATTGCCTCACAATCTGCCCATGGTGTTCCACCATTACACAAAGTAAGACATTTGATAGTTCATTGGGATTATAGTTAAAATTAAACGTAATAAAATAGTACCTTGGGCAAATCCAATCACCCCTCTTCATTTCAATCTTTTGTGCAGGAGGCTTTGCATCTCCAAATCTTCCAGACATTTGACTTTGCACTGAATCAAAAGAGTTTGATCCCGGTGCACTATAACTCAGTTTGAAAAGTTCACCAAAGAGATTTCTGACAGATGATTCAAGAAGATTTCTTTCATTGAGACTGTTCCCTTCTGAAGGGACATATGGATCACTTGCATAACTCAGCAAAAACTTCATTAGGTCAACTGTATTTGCTCTATCAGTGTCCAACACCTGTGAAGAATATATTGAGCACAGCTAAATCACCAACAGTTTCAATGCACTTTTCAAAATTTGAAATTAAGTGTTAATATGTGACAGAAAATATGTTCCATACAATATCATGTACTGTCTCATTTATTTCGGAATGAATTGAAAGGTGATACTTGGGATAAGTTCAAGCTTGAAGTGAATCTCCACATTTCTATTGACCCAAAAGGAATATGTATTTAAGAAAAAGGTTACACTGTCAAAACTTCCAACCACTATCTTTCTCTTTTTTTTTTTTTCTTTTTTTAAAATTGCTTTCTAGTTGCTCGTTGCAGACACCAATATGTTACTTACACTCATACATGATAGCAATCATGTTACATTTGCAACATGTCATATTGAGAAATAAGAACAAACCTAGCTCTGTACAAAGGCTATAGTAAAACAAACTTGTGGTTGAAATTTGACGATTAATAGACCAAACACTAACTACAAGCAACCAACAAAACTTTAATTTTCAGCAGAAACACAGTTAACGCGATTGTGAATTTTCAAAATTTCTTACACCAAGCAATTGCACCTTAGCACGAGCAAAATAACATTATCCACAACGAAGTAGTGAGAAACAAAAAACAGAGAATAACTGAGAAGAAAGAAACAAACTAACTAACATTGGCGTCACCGTTGGACAGAAAGGACTTCATCTTCCTGACGGAATCATCTGCGTCGCGGAAGAGAAAGGGGGAGCCGTGCTCAACCACGGCCGCAATATCTCTCGTAGAAAGCAACCTACCACCATCCAATCCAATTCACTTCAATTCAGATTAGAATTCAACAAAATCGGATTGAATTTGAGGAAAAAAGAAAAGAAAGGAACCTGAGAAGGTTAGGGCGGTCGCGTGCGAAGGCCAAGCAAGCGGTGGCGTCGCGGAGAAAGGAGTAGGAGAGGTGTTGGGCGGCGGCAGTGAAGGCTTCATCGGGGAGGGAGGAGAGGTAGCCGGCGGAGGATATGTGAGAGAGGAAAGAGGAGTACTCGGGCCATGGAGATGAGGAGGCAGAGGAAAAGTGGGAGGCTCTGAGTTTGAGTGGCAGAGGTGAAGATGAGAAAGAGAAGGAAGAAGGAGAAGCAGAGAGGCGGAGGGAACGGGAAGAGAGAAGGAAGAGGTTGCGGTGGTACTGGTGGTGGTGGCGGCGGAGCAGAGGGAGGGGACTGGAAAGGAGGAAGAGGAACCTTGGTGCCAAGCCACTCATTTCACACTTCTTCAGCTAACGCTGCTGCACTTGTAATTTTGTTTGATGTTAACAATTTTATATTTGTCTGATAAATTCATATTTAAAGACAGGTGATAATATTATCTTTAACATTTTATAGTAATATTTCATACAACATTCCTAACTTATGAATATATCCATTGTGTTTTGTAAAGAATTTTATTTCATCTAACTACCAAGTGAAATTTACAAGAGTCAACATAACAGAAGAACATTTTTTAGAGAGTGTATGAAAATTATTTTACACTAACAACTTATTTGAAAGGATAATATCACATTTGCATAGTTCATCAACCTTATACAATCCTAATAAAAGTTAAGATATATGATAAAAATTTCCAAAGTATCAGGATGTTTCTTCGAGTAGACATTTACCTTAAATGTTTTATGAAAAGAATTTAATGTAATTATCAATGCACTAACAACAAATAATGTATCCACGTCTCACAAGGATAAGGATTCACAACAAATTTCTCTTCGAGCTCTTTCTAAATAGAGCAGACTTTGAAAAAGGAAGAACTTTTGCTCTAATAACTTTTTGTGCGTGAAGAATCCATCAAATGTTTAAGAAAATGTCTTACAAGCCTAACTTGTCTATTTTAATGTACTTTAGCTACTTAAAAGAGTTCCATCTTAAGAAGTTACATCTCTTGAGCAAACTTGTGATTTTTTTATTCATGGTCTTGTAAACCAAGTATTTTAGCCACGAGGGATTGTTGTTCTAAAAAATATTCAAATTCTTAATAAGGAGTGATTATTATTTTTAAATAATGCTTAGTTGTTTAGTCAAAAGTAATTAAGGTCCAAATAATACTCGATTTGTAAAAGATAGTTTGCAACTTGAAACTTGATTATATCGATTAAGATCGGAGGTAATGTTAGTTAATAAGAAAACCAATATTACATAGTGTAAATATCTCGTTATACTCTTTCACTTATATATATTATTGAACTATTTGATAAAAATCACCCTAGAGGCTACAACATGGCCAAAGACAAGGCACAATTCTTTTACTTCTAAATATATAATAGGAGGCTTCTGCACTTCCAAATCCTTTTTCTGCACCTCCAATTTTTTTTTTTTTAAATTCCCACTTTGACTCTTAGTAAAAATAAGGTTAAAATACTCCGTTGGTCCTCGTTTTTGTTGCAGAATCTCAATTTGGTCCTCGTATTTTTATTAGTCTCAATAAGGTCCTCATTTTTGTAAATTAGTATCAATTAGGTCATTTCCGTTAGTAAATAACTAACACCGTTAAATAGGTGCCACGTGTCAGCTCCTCATTTTTTTGAATTTTTTGAATTTTTTTTAAATTTTTTTTAATTTTTTTTTAAATTTTTTAAATTTTTTTAAATTTTTATTTAAAATATTTATGCCACGTGTCACTTTTGTAGTGTGCCACGTGTCAATCAAATATGGTGACACATGTCAAATTAATGTATGAATCTCAATTTGGTCCTCATATTTGTTAAATTGATTTGATTTCAGTCCCAATTTTTTTTAAAAAATTTCAATTTTAGGCACTCCAAATTTAGACCAAATTTTACTTTTATATAGTGTGATGATTATTTTTATTAAAATTGATATTTTTATTAAATATTTTAATAATATTAATTATATTTAATATTAAAATTTTAAATATATTTATTTTAATTTTTTATAAAATTATTTTAAAATTTTACATTTGAATTTATAAAATTGTTATTTTTAAGCCAACTCTAAAATATTGTTGATATTGAATATTATACAAATATTTCGAATATAAATTTATTAATCTATATATTTATAATTTTGAAATAAAATTTAAATAAAGTTTAATGTAAAATATAAATTTAAATAAATTAAATGTTGTTAAAAATATGTAATAGAAATATTACTTGTAATAAAAGTATCATCATTATATTTATAAAAAAATTAAATTTGTTCTAAATTTGGAGCACATGAAATTATAATTATTTTAAAAAAATTTGGGACTGAAATCAAATCAAATTAACAAATATGAGGACCAAATTGAGATTCATACAATAATTTGACACGTGTCACCATATTAGATTGACACGTGATACACTACAAACTTGACACGTGGCATAAATATTTTTTTTAAAAAATATAAAATTTTTTCTTTTTAAAAAATAAAAAATAAATAAAAAAATAAAAAAATAAATAAAAAAATTCAAAAAAACGAGAAGCTGACACGTGACACCCACTTAACGGTGTTCAAAAAAACTACTTTTTCTCCCTCTAATTCACCAACTCCTAAGTTTCTTTTACAACGGATGTCGACATCCGATACCTTTCTTTGTTTTACGGATGTCGGATATATGGTATTTTAAAGTTTTTTACCTATATATCGGATGTCGACATTTGGTATTATTATTCTTCTATCCATTGAAGTCGACATCGGATGTTTAATTTTGTTCTACTGATATTGATACTTGGAACTTTAACTATTTTTAGTTATCGAAAATCACCGATATATATATATATATATATATATATATATATATAAACTTTTTTTCTTTAATTTTATTATTTTACCTTAAATTTATTTTCTTTTATTTATTGTTAATTTTCTTAAGTTTTTTTATTTAAACTTTTTAATTTATTTAATATATATGTGTTTAATTTAATTTTTAATGATATATAAAAAATAAATAATATTTTGAAATAAATTAAATTAAAAAAAATTAATATTTTAACAAAAGAAATATAAAAAGTAAAAGATAATATATATATATATATATATATATTTTTTTTTTTCTTTTTTTCATTTACTTTTTATTCTTTAATTTACTTTTTCTTATTTACTTTCAATTTTTTTAAAATTTATTTATTTTTTTAATTTGTTAATTGTTTGATATATATTATAAAAGTAAACTAAAATATTAATTAATATATATATATATATATATATTATATTTAATTTTGTTTTTATATAATATACTAAAGTAAATAATATTTTGAAATAAATAAAATTAGAAAAAAAATAATATTTTAATAAAAGAAATAAAATAAATATATATATAATTTTATTCTTTAATTTATTTATTATTTATTTTTTGTTTTTCTGCTGTTAATGTTTTTAAAATTATTTTATATTTTAATTTTTTAATTTATTTATTATATTTTAGAAATAAAATAAAATATTAATACATTTCATAACAAAAAATAAAAGTAAATTAAAAAACAAAGAAAAAATTTGTATACCTAAATTTATATTGGATATCATCTGGTATATAGAACTTTGTTAATCAGTTGTTGACATCCGTAAATGAAAAAAAAATAGATACTGGATGTTGACATTTATAACAATACATTTTTGTTTAAAGAAAAGTAAAGTATCGGATGTTGATATCCATTAAACAAAACAAGCTATTAGATGTCGACATCCATTGGAAAAAAACTTGGAGTGTATGAGTTAAAGAGAAAAAAGTAGTTAATTTTACCTGAGGGGCGAAGTGGAAATTTAAAATTTTTTTTGAAGTACTGGATAAGTGTTTGGAGATGTAGAAAGAAGCCTATAATTTGATCATTTTGAGCAAATCCAAAATATTTATAAAAGAAGCCAAAGATTAGTTCCCAGGGTTGAATGGAATCCTAAACATAATCAGTTAATAAAAGAATAGAAAAAACTTTTATTGTGTCACTTAAATTATATATAAATTATCGAACCAAAGAGTTAATAAGAACAAGTTCTTGTTACAAAGAATAGAATAATCACTTAAAATAAAGAAACAAATTATATTTGTTAGGAGCAGATGATTTCTATAGGCCTAAAATGCTTCCTTCTTCTTGGGCTAGTAGAGTGTGTTCTCTTTGGGCTTGAGAAATGAGTGACCTTCTTTGAACAACAATGCATCATCTCCTTTGGGGCCTTCTCGCTGCACCTCCAAGTCTTCTCCTGTACCTCCAATAATTACCATTTTGACCTTTATAAATTTTTACCTGGTAGGTGGGTGAAAGCTGTAACATCCTTGTTGGATATCACTAATTTAATAAAATATGATAACATTAAATAGTCGTATTTAATTATTCATCTTACTCAAATACCATTTATTAAAATAGGTTTAAATACCATTTTGGTCCCGCATATTATTAAAATAGGCTTAAATACCATTTTGGTCCTCATTTTCGTAGTGTTTGTTGCGGATGGTCCTCATTTTGACAGAATGTTTTAAATGGTCATCATTTTCACCGAATGTTTAAAATGGTCCTCATTTTCGCAATTCGTGTTTTATTTGGTTCTTTTTTGTAACACCGTTTAAATCATTAATGGAGCATCGTACAGGTGGCACGGTTTGTATTAGGATGTGTTACGTGTACTGTACAGATGTGGTAATTAGATATTTGAGGATAAATAAGTGAGCTAGGGTTTTGGTAAGGAATGTTTGGACAATTGGTGAATTTTGGCAATTTTGTTCCTCCATTCCCATTTGGTGTTGCTGCAATCTTCTTCTTTCTGCAATCCCATTATATAGGTATGTTACAGTCCCAATCTTCTTCCTTTTCCGGTCAATGGTGAAGTCTTATGGGAAAGAACTCCCTACCTTGACGTCCATCCACCACATAAGAGGATCTTACCAGGAAGATCCAAGAAAAAAAGAAGGTTGGAAGAGTGGGAGTTGAGAAAGGATAACACACAAATCGGCAAAGGAGGTCATAGAAAAAAATGTAGCATATGCCGTCAGATTAGACATAACAGGAACAATTGCCCAGATAAGTCTGTGGATGAGTAGACTGCAACACCTGTTGAGACTGCACCAGATGTCCAAACTGCTGAGAATGCACCAACTGCTGAAACTCAAACAACTCAACCACCAAGCAATGAAATGGAGAGTCAAGCAACACCACTACCAACACCAGAAGAACCATCTCAACAGTTTAGGATGAAATTACAGATTAGGAGGAGGCCATGATAGCAGCTACAAACGTCTTAATTATTTTTTGGAATTTCTAATGTAAAATTCATTATTGATGTACTGCATTTTGACTTTTCTTAAACTTCGTTCAATTTCACTTTTGCCAAACATTGATATAGTGCATTTTGATGAGGATGAATTAATGTTATGAATTTAACTTCTTCCAGACTTAGATCAATTTAATTTTTTCCAAGCTTAGATCAATATCACTTACTTCAATGCTCAGATTAAGATGTGATTTTGAACATGTTGGGACTAATATGAACATAATCAAACTAATTCATTTCTTCATTTAACAATAGTAGAAAACAAATTGGACTTTAAAAGATTACACACAATAACAGTACGAATAATACAATAACAACACAAGTGAACCCTATTACTAATTTCAGCCTCTTCTCAACAACCTTGAATGACTTCTCCAAATCATTAATCTGCCTCATTTGTGTCATGATGATGACATCCTTTTCATCAACACCACCATTTGAACAAGTTGCAGCCCACATTATTGGAACCACCACTCTGTAAATCAATAAACCAAAAATTAAAATCAATTTATTATTAACACAAAAATAAAAACAGATTGTACCCAAAATTTTCTACCAATATTCTTTGGAGTTCTTGCCATCCTCAAAGCTGCCATCTCTATGTAGCTACAAATCAGGGTTAATCCATTTCTCGTTGAACCACCAACAGTGCACGAAATGATACAACACGATTGCCTCCAACGATTACAACCAGAGGTAAAGGAAGAAGATTGAGACTGTAACATACCTATATAATGGGATTGCAGGAAGAAGAAGATTGCAACAACACCAATTGAGAATGGAGGAACAAGATTGCCAAAACTCATCAACTGCCCAAACATTCCTTACCAAAATCCTAGCTCACTTATTTATCCTCAAATATCTAATTACCACACTTGTACAGTACACGTAACACACCCTAATACAAACCGTGCCACATGTACAATGTTCCGTTAATGATTTAAACGACGTTACAAAAAAGGACCAAATAAAATACGAATTGCGAAAATGAGGACCATTCTAAACATTCGGTAAAAATGAGGACCATTTTAAACATTCTGTCAAAATGAGGACCATCCGCAACAAACACTACGAAAATGAGGACCAAAAAGGTATTTAAGCCATTAAAACAATAAAACAACTAAATTCACACACTAATAGCAACCATAGGACTTGAACCCAAGTCTCTTTATAATAGTCAAGTACTCTAAAAAACTTGAGCTAGTACTATTCCTTGTTTTCTCTCTCCACATTAATTAACTTAGGTACTTCCGCCATCGCATTTATTAAATAAATATTTATTTATTTATTTAATTTTCCTGGGTCTTACAAAAGCAATGTAAATGGTATTTACTGCGGCCAACAATGCTTTCTTTTTTGCTTTCATTTTATTTGTGCAGACCTGCATCCCCAAGCACACGTTTCGTTTCTTCTCTCTGTTTCTTCCACAATGCTTTCTGAACTCTGGTCCTGTAATGTATGGTCCCTGCTTGTGCTTCAAGGTCGCACTGGTCCTAAAGGTGGGCAAAAAATTCAATTTTTATGATCCAGTCCATTTTCTTTATGATACAATCCATTTAATATCTATTTTATTAAAAAACCAATCCATTTAAAATCCATTTTAGTGGATCTGGATATCAATCTAATCTACAATTTACATATTTTATGGATTGGATATCCTTTTTCGAAATCTAGATTTTCAAAATGGATAATCCAAAATTCCAATCCAAATTTTCACTTTATATTTTTTGTTAGGTTAGGCTAAAGGTTGAGACGGACTAGCCAAAATTTAGTCGTATTTGATTGAGTTGGCGTGACCCTGTACAAAATTTGGCCGAATTAGGCCAAATTCTGTCAAGTCGGTCCTGATCGAGATTTGACCCAATTGGTCCTGGACAAAATTTGGAAGTATTCGACCAAATCTGTCAAATTCTTTGGTGTCAACCCTATGGACACAAATTTGGATTCACATCCATTATTTGAATCCAAAATGGATGTGGATTAGATTTTCGATAGAGCTGACACCATAGAATTTGACAGATTTTTTGTCGAGGCCAATGAGGCCAAATTTCAGCATGGGATGAACTTGGATGACTTTCGAACGAATTTCGGTCGGGGACGACGTGACCAAATTTGGGCTAAGGTCGACTCGACAAAATTTCAGTCGAGATCGACCTGACTGGAATTCACTGAATTTTGGCCAGGACCGATTTTGCCTAATACGACCAAATTTTGGCCATAGCCAACTTTGCCAAATATGACCACATTTGGGTCAAGTCCTGATCAGTCAAATTTTGGTCAGAGTTGACTCCACTAAATTCGTCAGCCGGGACCGACTTGACTGAATATGACCAATTTTCGATCACAATCGACTAAGTTGAATATAGTCAAATTTCATTTCAGACTTAGTCGACCGAATATGTGTAAATTTGGGCAAGTGTCGACTTGATCAAATTTTGATCATGACCAACTCGACTGAATTTGGCCAAATTTAGGTTAGGACCAACTCGCCTAAACATGACAAAATTTCGGTCGGGATCAACTCTGCCGAATACGACCAAATTCAGGCCAAGACCAACTCGGTCAAATTTTGCTCGAGGCCAACATGACCGAATTTTGACTGGAGCCGACTCGACTGAATTTGACCGAATTTTGGTCGTGGGCTCAGTTGAATACGGCCAAATTTCGATCGTGATCGACTCATTTAAATACGGTCAAATTTCACCCTAGGCTGTCTTAGCCAAATATGACCAAATTTGGGCTAGGGCCGACTCGGCCAAATCTCAATTGGGGCAAACTCGATTGAATTCGACCAAATTTTGACTAGAGCCAACTAGGCTGAATACAACCAAATTTTGGTCGCGGTTGTCTCGGCCGAATACGGTCAAATTTTGTCTAGGTCGACTCAGGCCAATGCAGTCAAATTTGGGTCGAGGTGAACTCAACTGAATACTTCCAAATTTTGTCCACGACTAGCTAGGCCGAATTTCAATCGAGACCGACTTGACAGAATTCAGCCAAATTTTGTATAGGGTCTTGCCAATTCAATCAAATACGACTAAATTTGGACTAGTCGGCCTCAACTTTTAGCCTAACCTAACCAAAAATATAAACTGAAAATTTGGATTGAATATTTTGGATTATCCTTTTTGAAAATCTAGATTTAGAGAATGAATATCCAATTCATAAAATATATATCAATTTGAAATCCATATCCAAGAAAATGGATTTTAAATGGATTGAATTTTTAACAAAATAGATATTTAATGGATTGGATCATAGAAAAAATAGATTGGATTATAAAAAATGGATTTTTTGCCCACCCTTGGTTAGAATTTTGTGACACATCTCTTCGCATATTGAATGTCAGAACAGAAAACCAATAAAAAAATATTGTCTGCCAACATCTAAACACTTTTCTAAAATCATCCATGTAACGATAGTAGACATCTACAAAAGTTTCAAATTATTGTTGTTACATAAGGTTAGCTTTCCTATTTCCGGTAAAATAATGTCCTTTCTTTTCTTTCCATCAATAAGAAACTTGGAGAAGGATAAACAACAAAGAAGAACCTTAGCTATACTGCAACCAGTAAACCAAAACACCATTATTTTATGAAAGAATCAAGTATTTCAGTGCAATAATGTGAGACGTGTAACGTGGGACGTGAGATGTGTTACATGGGACGTGGAAGGTGAGACGTGGGACGTGCGACGAGAGACATGAGACGTGAGACGTGAGACGTGAGACGTGAGACGTGAGACGTGAGACATGGGACGTGAGACATGGGACGTGAGACGTGGGACGTAAAACGTGAGACGTTAAACGTGAGACGTAGGACGTGAGATGTAGAACGTAAGACGTGTGACGTGAAATATGAGACGACGTGGGACATAAGACATGAGACGACGTGGGATGTGAGATATGAAACGTGAGACGTAAGACGTGAAACATGGAACGTGAGACGTGAAACGTGGGACGTGCGACATGAGACGTGAGACTTGAGACGAGAGACGTGAGACGTGAGATGTGAGACAAAAGACGTGAGACGTGGGACGTGAGACGTGAGACGTGGTACTGAGACGTGAGACGTGGGACGTGGGACATGGGATGTAGGACGTGTGATGTGAAACGTGGGACGTGCTACATGACGTGAGACGAGGACGTGAGACATGAAACGTGAGACGTGGGATGTGGGACAAGAGACGTGATACACGAAACGAGAGATGTGAGACAAAAGATGTGAGACGTGAAACATGAGAGGTGAGACGTGGAACGTGAAACATAGGTCGTGGGACGTGGAACGTGGATCGTGGGATGTGAGACGTGAGACGTCAGACGAAAAACGTGGAACGTGAGACGAGGGACGTGGAACGTTGAACGTGAGACATGAGACGACGTGGGACGTGGTGACTTGAGACGTAAGACGTGATACGTGAGTCGTGAGACGTGAGACTTGAGACGACGTGGTACGAGACATGTGAGACGTGAGATGTGACACGTGGGACGACGTGAGACATGAGATGTGACACGTGAGACGTGGGACGACGTGAGACATGAAACATGAAACATGGAACGTGAGACGTGAAACGTGCGACGAGAGACGAGATACGTGAGACGTGGAACGTGAGACGTAAGACGTGAGACGTTGGACGTGAAACATTGAACGTGGGACGTGAGACGTGAGACGTGAGACATAAAACATGAGACAGAACGTGAGACGTGGGACGTGAGATGTGAGAGACGTGAGACGTGTGACGAGAGAGACATGAGAGACGTGCGACGTGCGACGTGTGTAAACACTAAACCTTGAAATTTAAATTCATAAACTTTAAGACTTACAATTTAATTGAAAATTTTAGAAGTTTAATAAAAGAATTTTTAATGTATCCTTAAATTTGTACTAACAAATTTAAATTATACTTTTGTAAAAAAAATATATTAATAAAAAGATATTAAATACATATAAAATTTAAAGAATAAAATATGAGGGTAAAATTAATAATTAATGTTTATTTAAGATATAAAAATAAAAATTATGAGGATAACAACAATAATTTATATTTATTGAACTCTTAAAGGAGCGGAAGAAATCAGAGAATGATCTGAAAAGTTAAACTAAGGATGGGCAAAAAATCTAATTTTCGTGATCCAATCCATTTTTGCTATAATCCAATCCATTTAATATTCATTTTATTAAAAATTCAATCCATTTTATTGGATTTGGATATCAATCTGATCTACATTTTATATATTTTATGGATTGTATATCCATACTCCAAGTTTAGATTTTCAAAATGGATAATCCAAAATATCCAATCCAAATTTTCAGTTTATATTTTATGTTAGGTTAGGCTAAAGGTTGAGATGGACTAGCCCAAATTTAGTCGTATTTGATTGAGTTGACGTGACCCTATACAAAAGTTGGCTGAATTAGGCCAAATTCTGTCAAGTCGGTCCCAATCGAATTTGGCCCAGCTGGTCCTTGACAAAATTTGGAAGTATTCGCTTGAGTTCACCCCGACCCAAATTTGACTGCATTGGGCTTAGTCGACCCAGACGAAATTTGACCATATTCGGTCGAGACAATCGAGTTGGCCCCGATTGAGATTTGGCCGAGTCGGCCCTGGCCCAAATTTGGTCGTATTCGGCTGAGACAACCTAGAATGCAATTTGGCCGTATTCAAATGAGTCGGTCACGATCGAAATTTGGCCGTATTCAACTGAGTCGGCCATGACCAAAATTCAATCGAATTCAGTCGAGTCGGCTCTGGTCAAAATTCGGTCGTGTTGGCCTCGACCAAAATTTGTCCGAGTTGACCCTGGCCTGAATTTGGCTGTATTCGGCAGAGTCGATTGCGACCGAAATTTGGTCATATTTAGGCGAGTCAGTCTTGACCTAAACTGGGTCAAATTCAGTCGAGTTGGTCATGACCAAAATTTGGTCGAGTCAGCACTAGCCCAAATTTAGCCGTAATCTGTCGAGTAAGTTCTAAACGAAATTTGACTATATTCAACTCAGTCGGCTGTGATCGAAAATTGGCCATGTTCAGTCAAGTCGGTCCTGACCGATAAATTTAGTGGAGTCAACCTTGACCGAAATTTGACTGATCAGGCCCTGGCCCAAATGTGGCCATATTTGGCCAAGTCGGCTCTAGCCAAAATTTGGCCGTATTAGGCAAAATCGGCCCTGGCCGAAATTCAGTTGAATCGAGTCAAGTTGAGCTTGACTGAAATTTTGTCAAGTCGACCTTGGCCCAAATTTGGTCACGTCGTCCCCGACCGAAATTCGTTCCAAAGGCATCCAAGTTCATCCTCGACCGATGAATTTGTGAAAGGGATGTCGACATCCATTTCGTTATTTCTTTTGGTTTTTTCTGTGAAACAGATGTCGAAATCCACTTGAGAAAAATGCGAAATGGATGTCGACATCCATTTCGTTAATTTTTTTTGTTTTTTTTTGTATTGCGGATGTCGACATCCGTTTAAGGAAAAATGTGAAACGGATGTCGACATTCGTTTCGTTAATTTTTTTTTGCTTTTTTTGTATTACGGATGTCGACATCCGTTTCAAAAAATTGTGAAACGGATGTCGACATTCGTTTCCTTAATTTCCATATAATATACCTGCAAATATTTCACGATTGAGCCAATATGTTTGAGCTACAACATTTGGGTCCACTATGCCCACATCCTCTCTATTGCTTATGCTTATTTCATCCCCAACTGAACCTGATTTTCCCCGACAATAACTACACATGCACGTCCACAACATCATATTAATTAAACCTTATGCTAACTCTGTAGCATTGATTGAAGAAGAATCATTGTCACATGTTTTAGTTAATTCATGCATAAATTGATTCACATCATTTTTGGGGTGGAGGGTTGTTTCAAATATTATGCATAAGAGGTAATTCTGTCATTGATTTCATGTACTAGGTCTAAATTGATAAGTCTTGTTTTTCTTAGGATTTCAAATTTGCCATCTTCCACGTTAGTAATGAGATATTTTGCATTTTGAAACATGTTGTGTTGCATCATCTACTGGTATTAATTATAAAAAGTTGCTCGTGGACATCACATCATAATAACATATAAAGTCAGTCACTCTCACATCCATCAATTGCTCTTTCTTTGCCTCCATCATTACCACCAAACTCTCCAAATCCTCCCTGAACCTCCACCACCACAACCCACCCAAGCTTGCCTCTACCACCACTCTCTCCACCAATCTAACTTCTCTCTCAACACCAAACATCGTGTCATCCACCACAGGCCTCACCACCATTGAGGTTTCTGCCTCACTGGAGAACCACCCACCTCTACTGCGACGACCATGGCAGAACGCGAAACCCTTCACACCAAAACGTGACCACCATGGCAGTCACCTCTGTGAGAGAGATCAGCGCCACCTCCACTGCGAAACCACTGTGACGATGACCAAGCCATCGTGAGGCATTCCCACCTGCGACGCCACAACTGAAAAATATGAAGCGAATGTCGACATCTGCAATGCATCCACAAAAGCAAATTTTTTCACGATTCATACTCTAATTCTGGAGTCGTCGTCGGCAACAACGAGAGGCGTTCAACCTTTCTTGTTCTTTTTCTTCTCCATAGGTGCGCAATGGAGGTTCTTCACCACCTTCATCGTACGACACACTGTCGCCACTGCGCACCGCCGTGATCAGAAGCTCTGTCACCATTGCCAAGCTACCACCTTATCTCCATGCCAGCCATGAGCATAGGAGTCCCACGGTTTGGACAAATGGAAGGATTCCGATTTGTCCCTCTGTTTCTTATTTTTCTCTTTCATTTTGTTGATCGACTAGTGGAAGTTTGATAGTGGAGGTGAGATAAGGATTGGTGATTTTTTGGTATTTCTAGAATGAAGAGGAAGGTGGTGATGGTCTAGGTGTTGATAATGGTGGTGATTAAGGTGATAAATGTGTAGGTTAAGGTTATGTGATAGAATTTATTAATGTGTATTTGGAGAATGAAAAGATGATGAATGGGTTGAAGATTGAGGTGGAAGATGGATGATGCAACAACATATCGACAGTATTTCTAGAATGGAGATGAAGGTGGTGGTCTATGGAGGTGTCGAGGATAGTGGTTTGTTATTTAATTGGTGGTTTGGAATGGATGAAAGGAGGAAGATCTAAGTGAAATTGGATTCTCTTGTGATGAATAATGGTGCGTTGGTTTGGAGGTAGAAGAATGGGTCTCCATGATCCCCTGGAGATGGTGTCGAGATCAAAACCCACCCCTCCCCTCTGGTTTGTTTTCGGTGTTCAATATGAAGATCCATGAGTTGTCATGGTCATGATGAATGGATAAAAGAAAAGTGGATAGGTGCCTAATGGAGGGGTATGGAGAAAAGAATCTAGAGGGGACGTGTGAGGGAGTCTTGGAAGAAATAAGATTTCTGATTTCTTATAAGAATGGAGATAGTTAGGTTGAAGCGTGAGTGTGACAGGAGAAGATAGATTAAAGATGGGGGATGTGAGTTGAGAGAGTTGTTTTCAATATGGAAAATGATTTTTTAACAACTAAATTTTGACAACTTTCTCTTACAACTTGATGTGTCATCTTTTAAATGGTCTCCCATCTTTCATTTTTTCATTTTTTTATATTTCTAAACCAATTAAAAGATGACACCTCAAGTTGGAAGAGAAATTTGTCGAAATTTGGTTGTTAACAATATTTACTGCGGGGCAATATTTACTGTGAGGCAACTTTGGAGTTATAATATATTCTTGGAAGTACATGAGAATCTATTGGAGGTGTAAGGAGAAGCTCCCTCTCCTTTGGACCATCATTCTTTCCTTGGGCCAATGTGGTGCAGACTATTGCAACGGGGGCACATTGTATAACGGGGGCTTCTCACTGCACCTCCAAGACTTCTTCTGTACCCCAAAAAAAGACCATTTTGACCCTATTTAAGTTTTACCTATTTTGGTGATTAAAAGCATTGAAATCTAAATTTACTGCGTCGCCCATAGTGTTCTTTTTATATCTGAAAATGCTACACCCCCAAAATATTTCGTCGTTTTGTTGACTTCGTTTTCTTCTCTCCTTTCTTCCATAATATTTTATGTTATGTGAAGTGTGAAACATATGTCGAGATACATTTTGTTAAATTGTGAAACAAATGTCGACTACCATTTCTATAATTTTCTTTTTCTTTTTCTTTGTGAAACGGGTGTCGAAATCCGTTTTAGGAATTTGTGAAACGGATGTCCGTTTCGTTATTTTTTTGGTTTTTCCGTGAAACGGAATTCAAAATCCGCTTCAAGAATTTGTGAAACGGATTTCAGCATTTGTTTCAATATTTTTTTTTTTGATATTTTTTGAAATGGATGTCGAAATCCGTTTCAGGAATTTGTGAAACGGATGTCGACATCCGTTTCGTTATTATTTTTGGTTTTCATGTATCACTGATACCGAAATCCGTTTCCTTTTTTTTTTCATTTTTGGTGTACCACGGATGCTGACATCCGTTTCTATCTTTTGGATTTCTTTTACACTAATAGTTTCAACGTAGGAAGTTGTGTTCAATTTGACAGAACCGGAGCACTATTGGGTGACGAGGCACGCGAGCCTTTTGCATGTGACCCAAAGAACGCTGCCACAAGGGGCTTACCCTTTTTGCAAGGCGACGGTGGCAACAGCGGAAAGGGTGAAGGACCTCATTGGAAGGTTTATGGTGGAAGAAAAAGTGAGCTTGCTGGTGAACAATGCGGCGGCAGTTCCACGGCTTGAAATCAAAGGCTTTGACTAGTGGTCAGAGGCACTGCATGGGGTCTCAAATGTCGGCCCCAGAACCAAGTTTGGCGGCCAGTTCCCCGCCGCCACCAGCTTCCCTCAAGTCATCACCACCGCTGCTTCTTTCAATGCTTCTTTGTGGGAAGCTATTGGACAGGTAAGCTTTTCTTTCATGGCTTCTGTTTTCTTAGAAGAATGGAATAGTTACCACTGATTTATTCTTGTTTAAAATATTTGTTAGCTCAGAAAACAAGCTAATAAATATATCTTTTATTGTGTTTGATTGAACTGGAAAAATATTGAAGGGAAAAAGATTGAAGGCGGAGAAAAAAATTAATGTAGATGGCACGCATTTATCTTTCTCGTCACTTTAGTCAAAAAAGTTGGAAAAGTGGAGTCAGTGAGACTTCTATTTTTTTGGAAAGAAAGTGCAACTTTTGTTTTATACTTACATCATTAATTCGTCGCTCTTTTCCGGTAATACAAACTGAATTGGGTAAGTAAAAAAAAATAGATTAATATTTAAGACGTTCTAATCATAATAATTATTTTTGCATTATTTGAAATGAGTTTTCTTAATTTTTATATTAAATTGTACAATCAAATTCTGAAACAAACTTTTTTCAATCGATTAAATATTTTTTAGAAACATTTGATATAAATAGGACTTTATCATTTTTAATTTTAACAAATATTTTCTCGAAGCTTTAATTGAATTAAAAGAAAAAAAAATTAAGTCCAAAAAAATGTCATAATTGAATTGAATCTAAACTTTTTACACTTGTGATTTTAATCCCACACACACCATTTTATCTTTCATCACTGTTACCTTTCAAGAACCCACAGCTCCAAAACAAAGTACCACTACCATATTAAACCTGCAACTTTTTCAAAAAGCAACACCATATTTCAAGAACCTCTCTTTTGCAATGCCTTGTCACTCTCCCCCACCACTTTTCTTCTTCCTCTTCCCCTCGACGTCAACAACGCCTCCTCCTTCGACGTCCATCGAAGTCTTCTCCCGCGACATTGACCTCAAGAGTGGCAAACTCATCACTGCATGGGTGGAGTGCCGTCATGCAATCAAGATGGTACGTGTCTGGCTCACTTATTCCTTCGCCAGACCATCCACTCCCATTCGGTCATGACTCTCGCTCCATGGACGTATCGATGAAGGTGATTGTTTCTTGTGTTACGAAGGGGATTCCACGGATTTTGGTCATGGTTCGAAATAACAACAAAAATTTACAAAACAGAGTTCAGATTCCGTTTCTGAAAGTGTAGAAACGGATTACGTAATTCGTTTCATATAAAAATACAATAAATACAAAACGGCTTTCAGAATCCGTTTAGAAAAAAACCTGAAACGGATTCTGTAATCCGTTTCACATTAACAATACACGAAACGGCATCTGTAATCCGTTTCAGAAAAAACATGAAACGGCTTCTGTATTCCGTTTCACATAAAATGCCAGAAACGGCTTTTGTAATTCCTTTCTGAAAAAGATGAAACGAATTCTGTATTCCGTTTCATAACACAAAATAATTTCAGACCCATTTTTGCACACATGGAATGATTACAAACATATATATATATATATATATATATATATATATATATATATATATATATATATATATATATATATATATATATATATAAATACATATATATATAGATATAAATATATAAA
>Ga0214544_1002064_pt1 | contig 42253 bp, 33 predicted proteins | sample CNSS3metaG_FD_160074 | JGI IMG/M metagenome (GOLD analysis project Ga0214544, IMG submission 160074) | Root nodule microbial communities from cowpea collected in UCLA plant growth center, Los Angeles, California, USA - CNSS3 | ecosystem: Host-associated > Plants > Roots > Nodule | place: USA...
ATATATATATGTTGGATCAAATCTCTAAAACTTATAATTGATAATGGCGTAGTCCAAACATTGTGATTTTATTTTATCATCTAAATAAGATCCACACAATATCTACATTATTGATATATAATTTACCTTATTTTTGTATAATTTAGAAAAGAATTAGGTATAATCTCCTGTAAACACATAAATTATAAAAAAGATCTCATTAAATTACTTTAAAATATTAAAATTTTAAAATTAAAACATCAACCATTTCTTGTCAACCTCATATAAATATTTTTATAACAAAAATCTTTTTACTCAAACAATTATCTATCCTTGAATTTTTCATTGTTAATCTATGTACATATAAGCAATGTCAATTCTTATCACGACCAAATAAATAACTTCATACATATTTTGTTGGTTCTAAAAAAATAATTAACTTAAAATAGTTTTTTTTTGCATATATTTTTGTTTTGATTTTCATTTAAATAGTTCTTTTAAATATTTTTTCATTTTTTTATAATAAACTATAGTGACAACACTTTACATAAATTGAAGAAGATAAGTGAACAATGCTTCACATCTAAACTTGGAGTGTTAAATGAGACGAGCTTTAATAAGAGCTTTAATAAGAAACAAAAGAAATTATAACTAATGTAGAGTAGAGACAGTTTGATACTTACAACACCAGACGCTCTTGAGCTTTTAAAGAGTCTACTTCATTAAACACTCTTAAACCTTTAACCAAATTATTTTAAACTAATCTTCTCACTCTTATTGAAAAGTATTCTAAAATATTCAAAAATGAATATTCAATTCTCTTCTAAAACTAACATGTACTTGTTGAGTTATTAATCCCTTTCAAAAAAGATAATTAACTTTCAACTTGAAAATGTTCCTTAATACTTATGTGATATACTCGCTTTTAAGGTTTTGGGTGAAATATTTACTCCTTTAATGATCTCAGCATATGAAAAACTATAATCACTTGCAATGATTAAAAATTGATTCTAAACATATAAAACGTTTTTAACACTATATTTTTGTCTTTATGTTTGCACCAATATTTATTTATCCACCAACACATCATAAAGAATAAAGTTTACCATCTATAACGTTTCCATTAATTTAATTTAAGGAAATGGACTACTTAAATTTATTTCAAAATAAGTGATACTAAATTAGTAAATTTAAAAATAAAAACAAAATTAAAAAGCTTAAAGTAATAGTGGGATAAAATGTTACATTTACATTATATGAAATCGGGTTTCACCATTTATACTTGAAAAATCAACTCAACGCATAAAGAAAGAGTTTATTTGCGCGGTACAACTTATTACATTCTTTTAGTTACATTTAAAATATATGCACGGGAATTTATATCAATGGGTTTAAATAAAAAGAATTATTAAAATCTCATATTTTATGCTTGAGTATTGAAATATGGAAGTAAGAGTTTGAAATTAAATAAATATGAGTGAGATAAACAGTATATGAAAAAAAAATCAACAAACTTATTATTGTAAGATTATAATTTAAAGGTGACATAATCGCTTGACTCATGGGTCAGTCCTCATCTACACTTTGTAAAACCCTCTTATTTTAGCCCCAATCTTTATGGTACCCTAAGGTCTAATGGACCTAAGGGTTGGTCCATAGGGAGCTAAATGACACAAGACCTGTCCTAACCCACTCATTCGTATCATTTCAGAAAAATAGTTCTCCCTTACTTCCTCTTTGAGCAACTATGAAGTTCTGCTAGGGTTCAGCCACTGTTTCTCATAAAGTGACTCAGACCAGTTCTCTACTCTTTGTAAGTCAGCTTCCAACTCATGCTCTTGCTCCATTCTGTTCATTCTTCGTAGTTCCAACTAGGGTTGTCTTAATGAACTCGTTTTAAGCTTATTCCACTGTTTTCAAGCCCTCGAAGCTATTGCTTGAGCTACTGTTCGTCACGGTTTGGGTGTCGAAGTCCTCTGCTAACCCCTTTCCAGGTAAGGGAAGCTAGGGTTTCACGGATTGGGAAGGATGAGTTGGAATGGATTCAACATGGAATATGAATGTAGATTTGGTTATAAAGGTTGGCATGAGAGTTATGTGCATGATAAATAATACTTGATTGATTGAGTATGATTGGTCTGTGTCAGTGCGTAATTCCATGAGCCTCTAGGTGAAACCTCATGGTGGTGCTTCAATGGTCAGGACGTAATTCCATGACCCCTATTAGTGGGAGTTCATGGTGGTGCCCCATCTATATAATTTGGTAAGGATTCAAGGTAATGTTGCATCTTGACACTCTAAGGAGTAAGTTAGTCTCACTTAGAGCAGATTGACTCTTGTGGTGAGAGTAGCAGGAGACTTGAAACTCATTAAGAGATAACCTTGTGTGTGGGGGATTTGTACCACTTGTAACACTTAGCTCGGGGGTTAGCAGCTCGGGGGTGAGCAGAGATATCCACCACAAGTGCAAGCATTCGCTGAATCCGACTAGATTATATGTAATCCGGATGAGTCGAGTCTGAGTCTAGTGTATTGTTTGAGAAGTCATAACATGATTGGTTGATAAATATTGTTTGGATTGTGTGATAACATGTGACTGCATGATAAATTGTTTCTACTCTAGCTTACCCTGTTGCTTGTTTGGTTGTCTTGTATGTGGTTCTTCTCCTTTTGCGATGATCATCAATTTATTGATGTGAGCATATGCGAGAGGCACTCGAGGTCAACAGGGAATGGATGATTCCGCTGTGTAGTCCGCCTGGACTGGATTATACTACTTTAGGCTTCGTTATAGGGCTATGGCCCATGTATTTGCTTGGCCTTTAATTTTAAATTGGAGTATTGTTGAACCTTGTATCTTATTTGGCTTTTGCCATCGTGGTGTGCCTTGAGTATTGTAAGGAGTTATACTTATGTTCCAAGACAGCGCGACTATGTTATCCTGTGTGACGTTTCCTTTAATTATGATTATCGATTAAATGGGACGTTACACACTTTATTAAACTCCCTTTTAGGGGACGTCCAAATGAAAGAGCCAAAAAAGAGTTTCAGTCCCCAAAGACCTCTATCAAGTGGCTTTGGGTCAAGGTTTGACCCACTAAAAACAACACTTTGAATCTTTTCAGTCTAAATCAAACATCAAGCCCATGTCGACGGTATGGAAGGTTCCGACGGTGCGAACAAGTCGGCCCTACAAACTGGCCTAAGCCAACGATCTGGGCGGGCCAGCCCATGTTGATGAACCATACAGGATAGCCTGTGTTAACGGCCTGGATAGGCTGGCCTGTGTTGACGGCCTGGATAGGCTGGCCCGTGTCGATAGTCCAGACGGGTCGATCCATGTCGATTGTCTGGACGGGCCGACCCATACTCATAGTTTGGACGAGTCAGTCTGTGCCGATGGTCTGAACGGGATGGCTCGTGCCCACGATTCGGACAGTTCTAGCCAGATTGACGGTTGAGATAGGTCGATCTAGACCCACAATCTGAACGGTCACCCCGAACCCACAGTCTGGATAGGCCAGTCCAAGTCGAAGACTGAGACTGGTCGGCCTAAGGGCTAGGGACAACATGGACTGAAGACCGAGACGGGCCGATCCGGGCTAACGATTGAGATGGACGGCCACGGGCTGATGATCGAAATCGGTTGGCCTGGGCCGACGGTCCGGACATGCCGATGTTCTGGATGGGCCGACGAGCTGATTGTCTAGATTGGCCGACCTAAGTCGACAATAGGAAGTTTAGTAATATATTTTAAAAACTAATACATTTTTCATGTTTAAGAAGAGAGTCCATGGACTAGCCTTGACCCACAAGACTGTTAGGGTGATTTTTGGCCCATGTGGACTTCTCTAATATGTAGTTTTTTGTCCTGTGGACTTTTTTGACCTCTGCCCATGTGATTTAGGACCAAATCTTGTAAGCTGGACCAAATTAACAACTCTTACTTCTTCCTTATGATTACTACAAACTTCAATAAAAAATATTTAAATAATTCCACTAAAAAAGTATTAAATAATAACTAAATTTAATAAAAAATAATTATCTTTGATTAAGTTAGATACATTATATAAATTAAAAACTATTCGTATATAAAATAATATTTATTATTAGTAAAAAAATATAATTAATTTGTGAATTAGAATCTAAATTATTCTCTCTAGTTACCGATCTACTTATTATAATTGATTCAATTATTCTAAATTAGTGTCTATATTTTAAAATTAATGATAATAAATAAATAAACTTTAATAATTAATCAATTTTAAAGTCTAATTTATAAATTAATTATAATTTTTGTTAATAAAAAAACTATTTTAGATACTAATAATGTTTAGTTTAGAAAATAGTGTCTAACATAATTAAATATAATGACTAATTTTTCTATTTCTAAACTTTATTGTTATTTAATAAACTTTTTAGTGTTGATTGAGATAACCATTTATTTGAAAAAAAAAAAATTTGGTATAAAATAAAAAAAAAAGTAGAAAGAAAAAAGTACTGATAATTTTTTTCAGTAAATAAAATATCAATTTGCTAGACACTTAAATCAAAGATGATAAAATTTTATGTTTGGTTGAATTGAGTTTGGTATATATAAGTAAAATTAATTTGGTTCAGTTTGTTAAGTGGAGCAGGTTCTTAAACTTCAGTATGATTATGATGAAACTAAAATTGTCATAAAATTGTATGGTGCCACCAACTAAACTCATCTTACTTCATAACGATGGTATTCATCCACTGCTACATCAGCATTAGTATTATCCACTATTTTTCCTGTTACAAATGCAACACAAATTGCAGTAACAACATAATCACATATTGTGTTTCCTTTCAAAATCTTTTCAAACTAGTTGAATTTACAATGTTCTTATATTCTTCAAATAAAATATAAAAAATTACTTTAATTCTTGACAAATTTGTATTCAAATGATTAATCTAAGCACACATAAGAAAATTTTTCCATTTCTTTTTTATTATTCAGAGTCATTTTTAATATCTTACCAGGTGAATGAGAAAAAGTATCCCACACAGATGGCCCCCTTCCATCTTCTTTTACTGCTCCTTCGTACTATAAAAATATCAACAATATTATTAATTCAACAGATATGTAAATATGTAAAAATAAAAACTATATTATAGTAATTATAGAATTTTACTTTTTTTATTAATTCACAATGATAAGTGTTTTACCTGATATATTTTAATGTTTTGAAATTAGGTATATTTGCTAATTTTTTTTCTTAATATTACTTTGCATATTATGTTAAATCTTAGGAATCAAGTGCTTCGATGGTGGATCTACAAGAAATAACTCAGTTCATTCCAATTGTTTTTTAAATTAAAATTATAAATTGACATAATAGTGTGGCTCTGTGGAAAGATGGGTATTGATTCACTAATTTTATATTTTCGGCCCATTTGGTTCCCTCTTTTTTCAGGTGAAATAAGGCTCTGCTATTTACACTCACACTTTTTATAAACTTACACCTTTTGTCTCTCTTATTTAAAATGACATGTTTATCTTCATTTTTCTCTCTTCCTTATTCAAAATGGTAATATTCCACTCACACAGAATCTTATGAATTACAATTATTTTGAAAATCCTTTTTTGATTTTCATGTTTTAAAAAATATTTTCCAAATTGTTAAAAAAAAGAAAATAAAAAGTGTTTTAAAAAGATATTCAAGAATGTGAAAAAACAAAAAGAGTGTTCAAAAAGTTATTCCCCCAAAAATCAAAAAAAAAAAAAAACTTTCTTGAACAGTAACTATATTGTACTGCACAAATAAAAGTGATTATTTGTTTAAAAATATTGATGAATGGGGTGATCCAAATAGAAAATGTGAGTGTTGAAGAGTGGAAAGAAAACCTGAAAAGCTGAAGCAGCAGTGCCAAAAACAAAACCTTCTGGAAAGCTTTGCCTATTGATCTCTGAGATGCATTTCTCAATCTGAAAAATTACACTCACAATCACTGCCATTGCAAAAACATTGCTTCTTCTCAACGCCATGGATTTTGCTCAATGGAACAATTAACAAACAAAAACTAGGGCTAAATAATTTCTTCTCCTTCTTCTTCATACAATAAATTACATTATCAAGTTCTGTGATTTTACTTGGCCGTCCTACATATTCTAGGGCATAACGTAAAGATCTTTATCTTATATATATTCTAATTTATTTTTCAGTTGATGATTCAAATTCTTGCAAGCTTCCACTGATATAAGAACAAAAGTAACACAATTTAATAAGCTGTAGCAAGACATTTTTCACATATAAACCTACCCATCGATCGGTGGTTTCTACGAAGGTTTGTGCTTTCGAGGCCCCTCTTGTTGGCGGAGATGAATATGATTTACCTTAGGATATCAAACACTATAATAAATATATTATCTTGCTTGAAGAATAAATGAACACATCTTATTACTAAATTTAACACTAGTCAATTAAAAAGTATAGAATTTTATTAGTTTATAACTACAATGAGTGTGGATGGATATGGCTTAATCACAATGTATATTTCTTCTTGGCAATTATCTATGCAATGTATTTGCTCTAAGATGCTTTACACATAGAGAGCATAGTTTCTTTAGAATAGAAGGGAGTATGATACCAGGCTTTACAATATATTAAATAAATCTCTCTATACATATTAATAGGTTTTAATTTTATATTATGAAAATTGATTTTAGGCCTAACTCAATTTTATAAAATTGATATTTGAGGTAAAGTTTGTATTCGATTATTCATTATAATTGGTTATATGTATTCACAACCACTATCTACTCTAATTTATTTTTCTTTTAACACTTGTATGTAAGTGTTTTAATACATCAATTGTTTGGTCTTTGAATTTCAAAATAAAAGTCCAAACCCTTTTAGAATGATTATCAATAAAAGTAATAAAATAAATGTAATCACTAATTGATTTAGTTCCATAGTGCAAACATCACTCTAAACTAAATTCAAGACATGTGATTTTCTATGCGGAGGATAAGAGAAAACAAATTTTATGTTTCTTACCAAAGATACAATTCGAACATGTTTTAAGAAATGTACATCTTAACAAAAAGTAACCATTGTCTTGCAAGAGTAGCGAGGCCTTCTCACTCTAGTGATTAAGTTGTTTATGTCATACTTTTGTAGAACAATTCTCAATTGCATTCATTTGAGGTGTAAACAATTTTTTTTATATCCAACAAAGAGTATTTTACTACTCTTCTTTTGCTACCACCATAGTAAAAGAATTATGATAATCATATTTGTCAAGTACCTATATAGAGATAAGCCTTGGACATATATAAAGAATGTCTCTAACTTCTTCAAACATAACTTGTATCGGGTATTAGTCTCTAAACATGTTTCTCCAATGACAATAACCTTGCTATTGTTAAATAATTTCTCATATTTACATGTCTAAAATCTCTAGTAGTATAAGATGTTAAATAATCACAATGTGGTGTAGCATGAATGAGGCAACAAAGTCAATAATCCATTCATACTTCTGGCACATAACAAAGTCATCTTCATAAATAATATAAACTTCATTATTAAATACAATTGCAATAATAAATCTATCTTTATCATCTCTTCTATTGTTTTTTCTCTCACCTTGATATTTTTCGCTTGAAGATCATGGACTCTTCGTCACATGTCTTGATTTATTACAATGAAAACATGTGATGTCTTTCCTTGTCCCTAACTTCCTTCCTGGCTTGCTACGATAATAAATCCTTTTTTAGAATTTTTGTATGAATTTCTTCCCCTTAACTCCATACCTAAAACTTTATTTTGAGTAAAGGTAACCCTAATATTACTCTTCTTCCTAGTTGTGTCATTTAAAAAATTAGCATCGACCATGTCAAAAGTTAATTTCGCATTATAAGAAAAGTTGTTCAAAGATACCACTAAAATGTCCGAGTTGTCTAGTGATGAGCTAGAAAACAAAAGTGCATGTAATTCATCATCTAACACAATCTTCACAATGATAAACTAATTCACCATATTAAAATTAGGTTTAATTATGCCCTTGGTCCCATTTTTGTTCCAAAATCTCAATTTGGTCCCTCTTTTTTGAGAAGTCTCAATTAGGTCCCCAATTTTGTTAAAAGGTATCAAAGATGCCCTTTCTGTTAAGTTGTGGTAAACATCATTTGTGGTTGCTGAGGTGGATTTGTGTTATGGATACATGTCAGTTATATTGGAATGCAGTGTAAAAAAATTTAATTTTTGGCAGAAATACGTGTCATATGTTATGAATCCCTAAATTGTTCAATAAGCATTCATCTTCTTCTCCTTCATTGAGTCACGAATATGGGTAATTCTTCTTCATCTTCCACTTCGAATGTTTGGGGAAAGCAGAACCCTAGTATGTCTTGTTGTGGTGGAGGTGGGTGTAGAAGCATAACTGGAACACCCACTTGCTATTGTGGTGAAAAGTATGTGTTGAGAACCGTGAAAACAACACAAAGGGAAAAGATTTCAGGGGTGCCCAACTTCAAGGTAATGTTGTTTTGTAATTTTTGTATGGTTTTTCTGTTTTGTGTTAATGATGTCAATGGTGTATTTGGAACAAAGTGGAAGTGAACACTGTGGTAGGTTTAATTGCTTCAGTTGGTTTACTGAGGTTAGGATTGAAGAAAGGGGTTCTACAAGCACTGTTGTGATTGAAGATAAGGGTTGTGGCGACGTCAAGAATGAAGAAAAGGTTAGTGGCAGTGTGAAGATTGAAGAAAGGGTTGTTTGCATTGTCACGAATGAAGCAAGGGCTGGTGGCACTATCGATTCCCAACAAATGGGACAACTTGCGGCATGGCAGAAGAAGTGGTTGCTCATATGAAAAAAGATTATGATTTGGAAACATGTATTAAGTCTTTTGAAAATAGGATTAAGGTGTTGATTGGAGTGGTTTATGTTGGTTGTGTACTAAACATGGTTATTGTGTTTATGTTGTTGATGAAAAATTAGAATATGACCTTAGAGAGGTGTTCTTGTAGTTGGCAGGAGTGGGTTGTGTTCTTTATGTAATATTTGGAAAATCAATGTTAATGTTGTAGTCTTTATCAATATTTTTTTTTTAAAGTTGCATAAAAAACTTTTGGCGCTGGTTCTGAAACATACATACCGATAACTATAAGTTAAAGTGGTCCACCACTTCAAAATTGCACATCAAAATTGAACACCTACTTCATATTCATATTTCCAAAATAAATTGGTCCACTAGTTAAATGTTTAACATCCCTAAAGAAAGTGGTCCACCACTTATGAATTTAACATCTAAAAAAATTGGTCCACCAGTACCCAATTACATATAAGAACAAAATATATTGGTAGATTAAAAGGTTGTGATGGTTGATTAAAAGGTTGTGATGGTTGTGAATGTTGTTGGGATGTTGCATCAGAAGGTTGTGAAGGTTGCTGGAATGACTGAGCAAAAGCCTGTGGTGCTTGGGTTGGTTGTTGTGATTGTGCCTGATATGCTTGGGGGCAATTGCTTTTGTTATGCCCAACTTGCCTACATATACGACATCTTTTGCGTAATCCCGCTTTGCTCATTTGTGTATCATCCTTTCTTTGCTCCCATTCTTGTAATCTTTTTTTTTTGTATACCTGGCAATGTTGTTTTTGGAGGAGGCAAGACATCAGGATAGGGTGTAATGTCACACACCTTCTGGACATTGATGGGGAATATGATGGATGAGTAGGTCTCTTCATACATGGACTTCTTATACCAATTGGATATAAATTCTTCTCCATTTATGTTTAAAAACTTCATTGTAGCCAAGGAATGACAACATGGAATCCTAGTGATGCTCCACTTCATGTAGGTGCATGATACTTGATCAATGTTCACCACAAACTTGTTCCCAATGTGTGAGGCATGTCTAACTTCAAATATCTTATCCACTAACCAAATGCAAGGTTTTTAAAGAATTTCATTTAATTAGAAATATACAAGTTATTACGATAATAAAAAGGCAATTGTAATTACCTAAGTAATATTATTTTAATACATGTATATATACATATAAATTTATATGTAAGAAATCAAATTTATTATCATAAATAAATAATATATATTGATTTATCATTTTATCTATTTTATTTCAATTAAAGTATATGACTTTTTACATCAATTTAATCGGGTTATTTACATATGTTATATTCTCTCAAGTTTAAATTAATTTTTAATTGAAGGTTATGCCTTGGAGACTTAAATGAGTAATTTTTTTATTCAGGAGAAGATGATTTTGAATTATTGTTATTGGTCATGTAAAGCTCATTTATCTGGACTAGTCACTTAAAAAATAATTTATAATTGCTCTATAAAAAAAAGTCTATGTATATTTATATAAATGTTGGGCTTTATTTCGTTTTATCTTTATGGTATTTGTCTCACTTTCTTATTTTATGATTGTGTATGAAAAACAAAATTTTATAATCTCATCATAGATGATTGCTCCTAATATGCTTGATCCCTTCCTTGTCGATATTGTAACCGCCTTTCCAAGAAATGCATGACAAACGAATGCAGTAAATAACTTAGTAATCGCACCAAATGCACTTGTTATCATCGAATGACAAATTGAAGTCACTTTTTACCTACTCCAATAATTCAAGTGAATCCTATACATAATTTTCCTCCTCCATAATTCAAGAGGAAGGAAATATAACTAAATATAATATGAACTAAATGATGTAAAATATAAGATGCATACTTATTGTAAAATAAGTTAATTATAAGTTGTATGGTGTGATGCTGAAGAAATATGTCTAATTGCTTATACATCAACATTTGTTTTTTTCCCTTAAATAAAAGAAAATAAATAAATTAAAAAAAATATTTAACTATAATACAATAAAAATGAGTAAAATAGTTTAGTTTTAAGAAAGTCATAAGGCGCACAATGGCGAGACTTGGGTGCCCTTCCTAGAGCTTTACGTGATGAAGAGGATGGAGAAACACTTGAGATTTTTGTGATTTAAAGAATAAACAAGGAATGGGTATAATGAAGATTTTTAAGATTTTCATTAAAAAGGTTTAATTTTTATTCAAAAAAAGATTCAATAGAAGTAGACACATGTCACTATAAGCAATGTAACCAATGTAGATGTTTTGTGAAATATCATTTATCATGTGAGACAAAATTTAATGTCATTAGAAAATTTGGATTAAATCCATTACTTTAGAAATGAACGAAACCAAACAAAATTATAGTTTTGAAGAAAAATGCAATTTTTTGTTACAATTGACGGATAAAAAGTATATTTAACCCATAATTTAAAAAATAAAAATATATTTAACTTAAAAAGGTATTATTAATATTTTAAAATATAAGAATTTTTTTATTTGTTAAAAATTTATTAATTACATAAAATATATACTATTATACATCCAAAAATATAATATGTTGGACAACCAAAAGTATAGAATATTGCGAAGATTAAAATAGAAAGAAATTTTAAGATAAATTTAAAAGGTATAATACATTACCAAGACTAAATTAGAAGAATAATTTGAGATAAAATTAAATATGAAAAAGGTTGTATTGGGAATGCCTGTACTACCACTTTTTAACACAAATAAAAAATTGAATATGAATAATTGTTTTATAAGAGATTAGCTGAAGAAATGTTTCATAAACTTTTAATGTGATTTTTTTATGTACGATCTACATAACGTATGAGTTAATTTACTATTTCTAATTCAATCTGAAGTTCAACCTTTCACTTTTTTGTTGTTATTAAAATACATGTGAAAAAATTTAATATATTTTTCTAAGTATGAACTAACCTGTTTTATCCACAGATTCTAATTATAAATACAATTTATAAAAGTTAAAAACAGATTAAAATACAAATTATATGGACATTTACAATGCAAATTAATGGACTTGCCACCTTAAATAGACATTACCCAACTCTGTGATATTTCATATAATATCACATATTCCCATTTCATTTTCTTAAGCCAATTTGATAATTCCACGTGTTGTAATCTTAGTTGGAATTGACTAAAAAATTACAACAGATTATATTATTTCTTTTAATTTCATTAACACAATTTAATTTTTTAAGTAAACATAAATACCCCTAAAATGATTAACTTATTTCCTTAAAAATATCAAATAATAATATTGCAATTGTCTGAGACTATGATGCATAGATATGATACGTGACACGTATCTGATACGTCGATATATTTATTTATCAAAATAATAGTATACGATACGTATCGGATACCATATGTATAGGATAGGATACGTGATATATGAATTGAAAGTGTACAATAATTCTTACAAACATAGTAAATATATGATTGTTAGTATGTGAATCCAAATTTTCAAATTAGAGACCAATTATTTTGGTAGCCAAAACTTGGTAGTTAATGTTAGTGACCAATTTTAAAACTAATTCATAATTGAAACTATTTTAATTATCAATTTAGAGACTAAATATAATTTTTTGAAACTATTTTAGTTGTCAATTTGGTCATTATTTAGTGACTAATTATTTTTTGTCACTAAAATTTGTCACTATTCAAAGAGTTTATTGTAGCATACTACGATTTTATAAATTAGATATTTATCAAGTAGATACTTCATTGATAGGTATCGCTAAAGTATCATAAAGTATCAGACACATGTCAAACACATATACGTAATCCAAATTAAAGTATCGGTGTATCATAAGTATGAGATATAAATATAAATTCACCAAATATATATATATATATATATATATATATTCACCTAAATGATTAATTTATTTATTTATTAGTCTCAATAGTGTACATGTTGTGAGTTCTTAATGAATACTTAAAATTACTTCAGTTTTAATAAATGTAAAATTAAAATTAACAAAGAAACTATTACTTTTGAGGATAAAAAACATATTAAACAATTTCAATTAGTTGTTTTTTTATTTGATTTCAATTAATTGTTTTCAAATATATGATTGTTGAAGAGGAAATAAATTCGGAATTTCGTTCCTAAACGCTATCTGTGTATACACGAAAAATTAGAACATAGCGAATAGAGAAGAAAAGCCATTAACGACGCAACACAGAATAAACCAGTTGAAGAAGATGGAGCACGAGGAAGACGAAGAGCCACCTCTTGCTGTTCAGATTCAAGGAAATGATGAATTCGTTTCTCAGAAATCTTCTGTTGGGGTCACTCTCATCACTGGATATCTTGGTGCGGGCAAGTCCACTGTAAGTTTTTAAACCCTTTTGATTTTTTCTATCATCATTCCAAACACCCCCATCATTTCCCATGCTCATGATTCACTCTAAACCCTTTTTGGCATTAGTTCTTTTGGAATGGTGACGATATTTTTTTTTTTTTGTGTTTTTGTGGTGTGGAATTGTTATGTTGTGACTGCATCATTGGGTTTCAGCTAGTGAATCATATTTTGAATTCGCAACATGGGAAGAGGATTGCTGTCATTTTGAATGAGTTCGGTGAGGAAATTGGCGTGGAAAGAGCCATGATCAATGAAGGGGATAAGGGTGCACTTGTTGAAGAATGGGTTGAGCTTGCCAATGGGTGTATATGTTGCACAGTCAAGCATAGTTTGGTTCAAGCACTTGAGCAGCTTGTTCAGAGAAAGGAAAGGTAAAGCAAGCAAATACTTCTATATTTGTGGTGAAATTGGGGCATGGAAAGTTGAAGCAGGGGTTAAATCAGTTAGGGTCTGTTTTGGAGAAACTTTTCCTTGAACACTTTTAAAAGAGAAAAGGAAGAGAGCAAAATGAAATCACCTCCTCCATAAGTTAAAATTGGTTTATGTTTGAATTAATTTGTTGAAGATATTTCCTATTAGCTTCTCCAAATCTGTTTTTTAACTCTTGCATAAGTTAATTTTCGCTTAAAAATAACCTAATTTCATTTTCTTGCTTATTTTTCTCTTCTAGAAGCGCTTCAAACAAGTCCCTAACGTTGCCATTCACTTTACCTTATTTTCATTTTATCATGATTTGATATGGTGTTCGGTAAAGTGGGCCAACTCTGCTGCATATTTTGGCTCGATTAAGTAGTTTTCTTATTGTGTGTCTTTAGGCTTGACCATATATTGCTGGAAACCACTGGATTGGCAAATCCAGCACCTTTGGCATCTGTTCTATGGTTGGATGAACAGTTGGAATCAGAAGTGAAGCTTGACTCTATAGTCACCGTAAGTTTCTTTTTTGATGTATTTTATAATAATTTGTCTCCCTTCTTTGGCATGAATATGCTCTAATTTCCTCTATAATAAGACATGCTTATAATTGTTTCATTCCATGTCAAATGAACTAAAGTTCTTTTAATTATTGTCGCCTCCGGCAAAATTGTCATTCTCTTGTGTTTGTGGCTCTTCCACTTATATAATGATAGATTTTATTCTTTCCTTGGTATATAAAATCATGGCTTGTGAATCATGGCCTCTTTTTGATGGAGTTTCTTCTCAACTAGGTGGTGGATGCTATAAATTTGCGCTTCCAGCTTGATGAGCACCGTGACTCATCTTCATTTCCTGAAGCATATTTTCAGATTGCATTTGCGGTAATTGTTAATTATATTGACTTGATATTGGATTATTAGTGCTTATTGATTACATATTTTTCATTTTCCCATAGTACCTTCCAGAATTTCGAAGACTGATGAAGGAGAAAAATATAGAGGAAACACTAAAAGATATATTTCATTTGAGATTCTGAAGTAGTTGTTTTGTATAATACTGATCTCGTACCCCTATTTATATTAATGATTTAGGTCTGGTATTGGTGTAGTATATCTAGCTCAAGTATTTAGTGAAATCGGGTATTGAAGAGCTAATCATTTTTGCTACTTGTTTCAGGACATTATAATTCTTAACAAGGTTGATTTGGTATCTGCAGAGAGCTCTGGAGCTCTGAAGAAACTTGAGGAGGAAATACATAACATTAACTCCCTTGCAGAGATAATACATTCGGTTCGGTGTCAAGTTGATTTGTCTAGGATATTGAACCGCCAAGCTTACGATACTGCAGTTAATATAATACATTTTGTTTTGCTCTTCATGCTTAGTTTTTCTTCCCACTCCATGTGACTACACTTACTTTTGCTTTTTTTTCTTTTTAGCGTGCCACACATTTAGAGACTTTGTTAGAAGAAAGTCGTTCTTTGTCTACCAAAAAGCTCCATGATAGTGGCGTGAGAACCTTATGTATTTCTGGGACACAGATGATTGATCTTGATAAGGTATATATCCAATAAGACCCATCAAATGAGAAAGTTGTTTCTGTAAGAGGCACAAATATTGACCATGAGATCTCATCATGAATGATTAAATTTAAAATATAAAGATGATTTAGGATGCTCATGTGATTTAGCTATTAATCTCAGTCATTCATGTATAGTTTGTGTGACAGATTTGCTCCTCCTTTGTAAAAATAGTTTTTTTGTTTTCATTAAATGTAGCCACAGGCACATGTATATAGTTTTCCCTTTTTCCACAGTTTATAGTCGATTACCATTGTAGTTTATTCAAGAATTAGTGGTTGCTCTATGCATGTTTGTGATAAGCTTGAATTTAGGAAATAGTCACTTATTTTTAGAAGTTCTCTCAAAAAGATAGGAAAGTTGTGCATTTATTTGTTCAAAATATGTTGATTATGTTTCCACAGGTTCCACAGAAGCAAAATCATTTATTTCTTCAGGGCACAAAATCATTTTGTCTTGAACTCACTGTTTTTCAAGTTAGTGTTTTGTATAAACCCCTATCTGTCCTGTCTTCTATTTATAAATTGTTTACAACCATGATAGACTCGAATATGGCTTGAGGAGATTCTCTGGGAGAAGAAATATGATATGGATGTATACCGTTGCAAGGGAGTGTTAAGTGTTCAAAATTCTGATCAACTGCATACTTTGCAGGTAAGTTACACTTAACATGATTTAGATTTTCCACAATGTGTAAGACTTTGGTGGCTTCATTCATGTTGTTTTGTATGGTTGGATATTTAAAATTTTATTTATATGCTAACATTAAGTGTACCATTTCATTCACTAACACTGTTTGATAATAGTATTTAGTGTATAAAACATCATCACCTCCATGTGTTCAACTGACAAGTACATTTTATTTGAAATTATCAGACCTTGACAGATTCATAATGCTGATTGATTTTAGTTCCTTATTATTTATTGTCTATTTTACCTCTTGCAAGCATGAGGGTTTGAAACACCAGATTCTAACCTGATTAAAGGTTTTATATCATTTATAAATGCTTCTGAAGATTTGATTAGTTAATCTATTTAATATCCTATATGCTATTTGATTGAGATGAATGCAAAGAAGTTACATTGTCTGATTGATAGGTTCTTATATTTATTTAGTCTGTATTATTTTAAAACCATATGTTCATGAAAATGTTGCAGGCAGTGAGGGAACTATACGAGATTGTTCCATCTCGCAAGTGGGAAAAGGAAGAGAAACGCATAAATAAGATAGTCTTTATAGGTAACTTGATGAACTTTTCTTGTTTTAGCACAAATTTGGGGTGTGAATAAGACCCTCTTCACCTTGTTAACATACTCATTTTTTCTTCTTTCTGAATGACAGGCCATAATCTGAAAGAAGATATTCTTATTAACTCTTTTAGAGATTGTGCAACCGTGTAAAGCTATGTTCAATAATCAATGAATTGGTGAATGAATTTGAGTTTCAACCAAATCACAATGTGTTTGAAATCATAGGTCAAATTCTGAATTACCACTTTGCTCTATTAATAGATTTGACAAATAGATGATGAGTAGTACTCCTTCTCTCCTTGATTATAAGATATTGTTTTGTGATGTTTTTTATTTATTTTTTAATAAAACTCTCTTTCAATTGGATTGCTGTAAGCTCCACTGTAAAGTGAAAGAACGGATAGATCCAAAAGATAATCTGTACTCGTATTATGGTGATGGGTTTCTTACAATGTATAGGAAGAAAAGCTATAGCTTCATCAGCTATTAGCTAGTACAGATTTAGAAACGTAAGACTGAGAAAATGAAATGAGAGGAAAATTCTATCAGTCCCCCCTTTCCTTATTCTGATGCCCTATTTCTATCATGGTACCACATTCCTTCCACTCTTACGCACTCCCACATGTCTTGGATCTTGTGTTAGCTGTTTATTCTTTTGTGACCATCATTTTTACTACTTTGCCCTATCTCTAAATTATCCAGCTCACGTTCTTTGTTGGCATTACTCATTACTGGATCTGTTACATTGCCCCATTCTTTTCGAAGAACCTTGTCCTTAAGGTTAAGATTTGGATAATTCTACTCCATCACTGCCAGATTCTCCCAAGTGGCCTCGTAGTCTTTTAGATCCTCCCATTTGACGAATACTTGGGAATATGCTCCCTACCTCTCAAAATCACTCTAGAATGTAGGATTGCAATCGGTTGCAGCATTGGGTCGTCTTCACTTGTTAACAATGATAAGGGAACATACGGATTGGAGTGGTCTCCTTTAAAAGGTTTCAACAAAGATACGTGAAAAATTGGATGGATTTTAGCTGACTCGGGTAATTGCAGTTTGTAGGCCACAAATCCCACCTTTTGTAACACCTTGAAAGGGCCAAAATAATGCATGCCTAACTTATTTTTTTTTTAGAGATTGACAATTGCATGTATGGCTGAAGTTTCACTAAGACTATATCTCCAATGTTGAATTCAAGGTGGGTGCGCTTTTTATCCGCTTGGAATTTTATATATGCTTGGGCCTACATTAAGTTTAGTTTTAGCTGTGCCATAATTGCATCCCTCTGATGCAACAATTCTTGCAAAGCGGGTGGATCCAGAGCATCCCGATTATACTTAGTTAACATTGGGGCATCTCTGCCATAGACTGCTTTAAACGGGGTCATTCCCAAACTTCCATGATAAGTTGTATTGTACCAATACTCCGTCCAGGCTAATACCTTGAACCAACTCTTGGGATTTTGAAAGGTGAAACAACGAATGTACATTTCCAAACATTTATTCAATACCTCTGATTGACCATCGGATTATGGATGATATGTTGATGACATGGCTAGTGTAGTTCCCTGGGCTGTGAACAGATGTTACCAAAATTGACTCATAAATACTTCATCTCGATCTGAAACTATGGATTTGAGCATACCATCTAGTTTCACAATATTTAACATAAACACAACCGCCAACTTCTTGCTATTATAATTCGTTGTCAACGCCGAAAAATGTGCATATTTTGATAGTCGAACTACCACCATTATAACCGAGTATCCAAACAAAGTTGGTATTCCAGTGATAAAGTCCATCGTCACGTCTTCCCATATAGATTTGGGATGGGCAAGGGTTTGAAGCAACCCTGGAGGGGACGTGTTCAAGGATTTCGCCTGCTGACAGATAACACAATGTTGAACAAAATGCCGAATATCCTTTTGCATTCTTGGCCAATAGAATTCTCTTTTAATTATAGTCGTGGTTCGAACAATCCCTGCATGTCCCCCAATTGGTGAACTGTGAAACTCTTTCAATATATCCTTAATTAAGGATGTGTTAGTGGGAATAACTAATCATTTCTTCCAATACAACATTTCATCTTTAACGGAAAAGTGAAGGTCAGTTTGTTGATTAGCCAAGCATAGTTGCAATTGTTTACTAACTTCACCATCGTTTAACACAACTGCCTTGACTTTGTCGAGAAATTCAGATTTGGTTTCTAACCATGCCAATAAAAAAGAATGAGATAGAGAATCCGCAGCCACATTCTCCTTTCCCGGTTTGTACTCAATTTTAAAATCAAAGCCCAGAAACTTATACAACAATTTTTGTTGTTTCGGGGTTTGGAGGGAGTGATTGGTCAAATTTTGGAGGCTTTGTTGATCTGTTTGATAATGAATTGATGACCTAAAAAATAATGGCGGAACTTGGCTAATGCTTTAGTGATGGCATACATCTCCCCTGCATATGCTGAATAATTCTGCATCCGAGAAGACAACTTTTTGGAGAAATAAGCAATAGGGTGCTATTGTTGACTCAAAATGGCTACAATTCCTATACACGAGGCATTCGTTTCAAGTATAAATGGCCGAGCAAAATTTGGGAGAGCCAGCACCGAGGCATGAGTAATAACAAACTTTAATTTAGCAAAGGCATCTTGAGCTAATGCAGTCCAACAAAACACGTCCTTCTTTAACAAATCTGTCAAAGGTGAAGCAATAGTAGCATAACCTCATATAAAATTTTTGTAGTACCTCGTGAGGCCTAAAAATCCCTTCAATTGCTTAACATTACAAGGTGTTGGCCAGTGTAATATTGCTTCCACCTTGGTTTTGTCAATACCAACACATGTTACAGTGATATTGTGCCCCAAATAATCTACTTCGGTCAATCCAAACGAACATTTAGACAGTCGAGCAAATAATTGATGCAACTGGAGTACTTGTAAAACATATTCGTGGTGTCGTAAGTGCGAAGCCCAACAAGGGCTAGAGACCAAAATATCATAAAAAAAAAAACAAAACTGATTTTCTAAGATGCTGCTGAAAAATCTGATTCTTGAGGCTTTGAAATGTAGCTGGGGCATTGGTTAGTCCAAATGGCATTACTAACCATTCATAGTGGCCATGATGAGTTCGGAAAGCCATTTTGATCTTATCCTCAACTTGCATCAAAATTTGGTGATAGCTGGACCACAAATCCAGTTTAGAGAAATAATGAGCGCCACACAATTCATCCAACAATTCATCGACTATGGGCATGGGAAAGTTGTCTTTAACTGTGATTGCATTTAAAGCTCGGTAATCGGTACAAAATCTCCAAGTCCCATCCTTTTTTTCACCAAAATAATTGGAGAAGAGAAAGGGCTTGTACTAGGCTGGATGAGGCCTTCCTACAACATATCTTGTACCATTTTCTCAATTTGTGTCTTTTGGCTATCGGGATACCGATAAGGTTTAACCTTGATTGGTGCTGAGCCTGGAATCAAAGGAATGGCATGGTTCTGCCCCCTATTAGGGGGAAGGCCTATTGGTTTAGTAAACATGGTACTATATGAGCATAATAATAAGGCTAAGTCGGTTGGAATATCTGTGAGGAGTTGCTGGAATTCATCATCAATGGAATTCGACATTTGCCAATGCATCATGAAAACTTCTGCAATGGAATGAGTGTGGACCAGCCTCTTAAACTGATGGAATTCTACTTGCTGGGCTTCCATATGTTGCTCTCCTTGTAAGGTCATAAATTTCCCCTGCATCATGAATTTAAGGGTCAAAGAACTATAATCAGCTACATGAGGCCCAAATGTTGCTAACCAAGAAGCTCCTAAAACTAAGTCGACACCCGCAATCGGTAATAATACAACAGATAATTCCAACAATTAGTAATAACATTGCTAAAAACCAGCTGTCATCCTTGAGGGCATCAACCACTGACTTTGGTTCAAATTGAGACACAAAAGCCATGTTCAAGCAGAAATGGCTGAGCTGACTTCGATTGGATGCACCTTTGGAGATATCTCCTATAATATTGTCAAGAGACATGTTTTTAGGAACAATCCAATCTGTGGGTTGCAGGGGATGAGATTTCAGTAGCACTAGGTGAGTCTCCTACTGCTGTTTTAGAGTCATCTTGTGTCAAATATGCACCTGTTGCAATTAATTCTGCTCTATTTCATGGGCCAGAGGAATTAGTTTGATGTTCAATAAACTCATCAAATGCAACATGAATGGATTCATCTATGGTTAATGTGTGTTTATTATAGACTCAATAAACTTTACTAGTCAAGGAGTAACCTAGGAAGATGTCTTCATCAGTTTTAGAATCAAACTTGTCAAGATTGGATTTACCATTATTTAGTATAAAACACTTACAACCAAAGGCCTTGAAATATGACACATTTGGTTTTCTACCCTTGAAGATTTCATATGGTGTGAGTTTCAAAACAGGTCTGATTAGGACCCTATTCAGCACATAGCAGGTTGTGCTTACAACATCTGCCCAAAAATATTTTGGCAAAGAGTTTAGCATTGTTCTTGCCAACTCTTGTAAAGAACAATTTTTCCTTTCTATAACACCATTTTGTTGTGGTGTTCTAGGGGCTGAGAAATTATGAGAGATGCCATGATGTTCACAAAACTTTTCAAAAGAATCATTTTGAAACTCACCCCTTGATCACTTCTAATAGACTTGATTTTCAAATCTTTTTCATTTTGAACAATTTTGGCAAATTTTCTAAAGACTTGGAAGGTGTCACTTTTAGATGAGATAAAGAAGGTCCAGGTAAATCGAGAGTAGTCATCAACAAGTACAAGTGCATTGTAATTTTCACCTAAACTTTTGGTCCTAGATGGCCCAAACAGATCTATATGTATCAATTCTAATGGATTAGAAGTGAAAATATGCTGCTTTGACTTGAAAGATGTATTTACTTTACTTGTTTACCTTTTTGGCATGCATCACACAGTTTGTCTTGTTGAAATTTTATGTCAGGCAAACCAGTAACTAAATGCTTTGACACAAGCTTATTTAGGTGTCCCATGTGTATGTGTGCAAGTCTTTTGTGCCAAATCCAAGGTTCATCATTTTTAGCAAATAGACAAGCAATAGAATCAATTGAGGTTTTTTCAAAATCTACCATGTATATGTTCTGAATGCTTTTTCCAACAAAAACCAGTTCATTTGTAGATGCATGGCAAATCAAACAGTGTTTAACTTCAAAAGTTACTTTTAGGTTCTTATCACACAATTGACTAATACTAAGAAGGTTGTGCTTGAGTCCATCAACTAGCAACACATCTTCAATTTCAACAACAGATGAGGACCTTACTTTACTTGTACCCAGAATTTTACCTCTGTTATTATCACCATATGTGACATGTCCACTCACCTTGTGAGAGATTTTGCTGAATTTTTTGATATCACCTATCATGTGTCTAGAACAACCGATGTCCAGGTACCATGTTGACTGCTTAGTTCCAACATTTACCTGCAAATCAGATTGTTTGGATGAAGCAGGTACCCATGTAAACTTGGGTCCTTTCATGTTAGACAGTTTTGTAGTGCCTTTGGGTACCCATTTAAATTCCCCTTTAGGAACCCCGCTGTTTTTAAAGTAGCAGGAATTTGAGGAATGGCCAGGTTCATAACAATAGGTGCAGGTGATAGAGGATGGTTTACTGATATTAAGGAAGTTTCTGGGACCTAATCGGCTAGATTTGTCATTGTAATCTATTCCCTCTTTCTTAAGCACACTCCTTTGAGATCCTAACACAATATCTAGGTTTGATCTTCCCATAGAGAATTTTGAGAGAGTTTTCATTAAATACTTTATCTTTTCTAGCTGTTCTAGGCATTGTTTACATTTGGACCAAGAGTACTTTTCAGATTTTTCTAGTTTCTCCAAACTAGTTATCAGATTTTCATTTTCCTCTTCTAACTGTTTTACTCTACCTTCAAGCCATTTAATTTCTCCTTTACGTTTACTATTTGACTTTTGCAATTTCGTGGCTTCCTTATGCAATTCATTAAAAGCATCAAGCAGTTCATGGTAATAATTTTCCTCAAGTTCAGATTTGAAACTACTCACTGCTTTTAGATGATCTTGTTTCAGCCTTTAGACACAAATTGTTTTCTTCCTCAGTGCTCTCATCAGATTCACTGGATGTGCTGGAATCATTTTCTTCTCAAGCAATGTAAGCTTTCTTTTTCTTCATGTGCTTTTCTGCCTCATTCTTCTCTTCCAGTTTCTATTTCATCTTCAGTACAGGACGATCTGGTTTGATGTGTTCTGTTTTGCCATACTCATAACAGGTTGGAGTGCTAGAACGTTCCTGTTTTCTAGACTGTTTCTTATTTCGTGCATAGCTATTGCTAGTCTTATTTTTAAACTTCAAAAATTTAGAGAACCTTTTCACTATTAAACTCAAGGCTTCACTGTCAGAATTTTTATTATTTGAGTCATCTACAGATTCTGCTTTCTTCAGTTTTACTGCAGATTTTACAACACTCTTCAAGGCTATTATGTGCCTCTTTTCTCCATCATCTTCTTCCTTCAGTATTCCAAGCTCTAATTCATGTTCCCTCAGTTTCCCAAAGAGAGTGGCTATGTTCATGCTAGTGAGATCTCTGGATTCAGATATTGCAGTGACTTTAGGCTGCCATGTCTTATTTAAACTCTTCAAGATTTTGATATTTAGTTCCTCTTTGTCAAAGGTCTTGCTAAGGGCTAGGAGGTGATTTACTATATGTGTAAACCTCTTCTTTACATCACATATGCTTTCTCCAGCTTTCATCCTAAACATTTCATACTCCTAAATGAAAGTGTTCTTCCTTGCCCTTTTTACTTCATTTGTGCCCTCATGGGTCACCTCCAAGACATCCCACATTTATTTGGCTAATTCACACACAGATACCCTACAAAATTCATCCAAAGTTAGTGTAGAAGATATAATATGTTTGGCTCTAACATCATAGTGTGCCCTCTTATTCTCATCAAGAGTTCACTGTGAGAAGTCTTTGGGAACAGTTTCACCTTCCACAATTTTAATTGGTTTAAAAGGTCCATTTACCACAGCATCTCATACACCTTTGTCCATTAATTCAAGAAAAAATTTCATTCTAATCTTCCAAAAAGGGTAGTTTTCACCAGCAAACAGAGGTGGCCTGTTGATGGATGCCCCTTCAGCAAAGGTTTGAGATGTATTAGACATATTAGGATCTGTCTAATCGATTATCGTGCGATTAACCTGCTCTGGTGCCAATTATTAAAAACATATCTATCTAATATAACCTAACCAAGAAAGGGGGATGAACTGGGTATTGAATCTTTAACTGATTTTAAACGGATCTTGAAGGTTTCTTTAAGCTTTATACCTCAATTAACCAGTTTTACAGTTCTGTGTTAATGGACTGTGTAAAGCAATTGATAAAGGCATGAAAGAAGGGAGAAACAAAGAACACAACAATTTATACTGGTTCAATTCAAGATGAATCTACGTCCAGTCTTCTCCTAAGCAACTCACTTAGGAGGGAATCAAATAGAGATACAAGAATTACAAGAGCATTTATATAATTCAAGATCCTAAAGACTAAGGAGCTTGATCTACAAATCAAGAACTCCCCCTAGATGCAATGCAATTGCACCTAGACCTTCACCTCACACAGTGAATTAATCTGTAATCAGAAATACAACAAGAAAAGAAACAAGGAAAGAATACACCTAGTAGTTGTGTAGATTTGTCACTTGATTCCTAGATCCAAGCTTGACCCATCAAGATTGAATCCACCATCAAATTTCTTGAAGGTTCACTTGAATGATCTCTCAAGAACGCACAAGAACTCTATAAATCTTAAAAAAGCAGTCTTGAAAGATGAATTCTCAGTTTTTCAGTTAGTTTTCTCTCTCTCTCTCTCAAAACTGATTTCAAAAACTATTTTTATACAAGAGTTCTGCTGTAGTGACTAATAGATTAGGCATTTACCTAATAGATTATCGTAAGTGTATTTTCACTGCATCAATGTAGTGCCCTCATCTAATCTATTAGTTAAGTAGCTAATATATTTACGAGTTCACATTCAAGAGTTTGATGGTTAATACATTCAATGTAAGCTTGTTTTACATGTAATTTTTTATCTACAACATCTAATGCACAAGCTAGGAAAACAGGACTAATCATAATTTAGTAATGCACATGATGTGTAGCCTTGGACATCATCAAAACCATTTTCACTTGAGTTGAAACAACTCCCCTTTCAACATTCATATATAAAATAACAATGCAACGATAATATTCAAAAATCAAATACAATTAGAATTGTTTAAACATGCAACATCTAACAATAAATATAAATTTTTCCAAATTTTGCAAATATTATTATAAAATTTCAAATAAAAAAAAATAGGCCATGAAAACTAACTAAAAAAATAGTCTAAGATTAAAACTATAATAGGAAAGAAAAAATATAAGCAATTACAAACATACAATGAACAAGAGACAAAGTACAAAAGGAAGAAAATGTGTGAAACTAACCTCTTGTAGCAAAGCCAAAGACGAAATATGAGAGGGTGGCCTTAGGGTCTCCACGCATTGTCGGTCAAATGGGGATGAAGAACAATATCAAATGGGGACATACCAAAGAAACACTACAAATGAGGACGAAAATGAAAAGTATTCGGTGCAAAACGCATAAAATCAATTCACAATAAAATTTTAACAAGTTCAATGGTGGAAAACGAAGCCAACATTATGTGCTTAATTGAAGTCGGAGGCTATTGATTTAACGTTAAGTAATGTCTGGACGGGGTTGGATCGATGTCAAAACGGTCCTATTATTTACAAAAATATCACCCATATTTTTAATGTTAGTGTATGGTTAGTGTATGGTTGGAAGCATCAAGATCTTCAAGTTTGCAATTATCAAACTTTTAAACTTTAAATTTATATATCAATATTCTATTTACAAAGCATCACCATGAGCCCGTGCTTTTGTTTGTTCTCTGTATCCTATTTTTTTCAAAATGTGCTTGACTTTATGCTATCAACTTTCACCTACCTCTTTTTGTTTAATGAGGAATAACATTTAATATCTTACGTTTAGTGCATCTTAAGATTTGTCTAGTCTTGATAGCTTGCATATCTAACATGTCTCGAGACTCATATTGAGCCTTCATATGATACCTTTGTCTAACAATATTATCTCATAAATTTTAATCATTTGTTCCACATTAATAAAATTATAACTTAATAATTAAATAAAATAATCTATAATAATAAGAATAATTTTTTATTTTATAAATATTTAATTTCATAATTTCTTTTAAAATTATTATATCTATCAAATCTTAAACTTCTACTCTTATTTTATTTATTTTTTTCAATTTTTCTACCTCTCGGATCTAATCCTCAAAATATATTTATAAAAAATTAGCATCATTTAATATATGACTCATTTTTTAGTAGATGAAAAAGAAAGAGATGAAAAGTAGTGTGATTGGGTGGCATAAAAAAGTGAATTGTCCCCAAATAGGGCAACAGGAACACGTAGTCACTCATTTATTAGCCGTCCGTTTCGCTGACAATAAGATCACGACGTGCACGCAGATCAACAACGCAAACTGCCAACCTCCTTTCTCTATAATACCCCTAATTAGTCGTTCTATTTTAATTCTCCATTTTTTTAATAATTTTTTATTTCTCATTTTTTATATTCTAAAATAACTTATTTTTATATTATATCCTTAATTAAGAGAAAAAATTATTTATAATAGGAAAGAAAGCGTAATGATGTATAAATGTACATTGAAATAATAAAATGGAAAATAGAAAAATAAAATTAGTTTATTAGTTTAGATGACAAATCTTAAATAATTATTTTAGTTAATGATAAAAGTATCGGGATTAACATTTTATTTTAAAAATAATTGTAAACTTAAACTATTTAAACATTGATTAGAGTAAGTTCACGAAATGGATGAATGATATGTATTTACACTTGCTGACTGCTACGACTAATGAAAGCATTACTAATAAATAAGTTCTTAAAGTCCTTTTAGAAAGACTTTTGAAAATGTTGAAATTCAATTGAAAGGAAATTTATGAGTATGATGCATGGTATAATACAACCTATCTATATGTAAGAAGAATGATGCTTAAGCGATAAAATCTCCCTCAAATAATATTTTATTTATTTTAAATACATTCTTTGAAATAAAATGTTTTGTGTGATTTTTTCATCTAAATTACATATTAGTTATGTGTTGTATACTTTAGTCAATTGATAGTTATATGGAATGATAAATAGTTACATGGAATGATAATCTAACCTAGTTCAGATCAATTATCGAAAGAATATATATATATATATATATATATATATATATATATATATATATATATATATATAAATTTTATAAAAATATAATATATTATGTAAAGTGATACATGGTAAAAAGGTAGAGGTTATTGCATAAGACTTTGTAAACTGTGTTAAAAACAACCTTGATTGTATATAAGAATTTCAATAGACTTTTAATATGAATAAATATTACTTAGATAGATTTCTTATTCTTTTTAGATGGTATTAAGTTGTATAGAAATTTAGTAATCTTGGATAAGATTAGGAATAAAAAATGACGTAATTTACTTCCGAATAACTTTTTTTGAGACAAAATGTTGTATATTATAATTATTTTATTTTAAATCTAATATTGTAGGACCAAAATGTATTTGGGTCTCTCACATGTCTCACATGTCTACTTGTATCATTCTTTTTCTTAATCATTATGTCTTGAGTAACTTAACTTTTGTCTATGTGTCTTCTTTTGATCTAGTAGTAGGAGTAATAAATGATGTAATAAATGAAATCTATTAGCATACTTTGTGAATACTGGTTATGTATAGTACTTGTATGGGCCCTAACCTTTATGAGTATAGAGTTTGTAGGTTAGTCCTATTTTAGGGTTTTTGTACATGATTAATTATCCTAATTTTTCATTACCTGAGGTAATTTTGACAACATGGACGTTCTTCATCATGTAATCTGGTATATATATGTTGGTTGTGGTGTCTCCCTCCTTGACACCCCCCCCCCCCCCCCCTTTCCTTAAAAGGATTCAGTTTTGGATATGAAGGGGGTGATTTCTGTGAGGTTGTGCTACCAGAGAAGAAGAGGTTAGAGAGGGTGTAGAGGATTTAGACTCACCTCCTAACTATGTTAATGTTGTTTGATTTTAGGAAAGGGACCACAACGTCTCTATTTAAATAATATAGAAACTCAATTAAGTCCAAAAAAGAGTATAGGAATCAAATTAATAATTAAACATTTTATTAGACTAACAAATTAAATGTATTTAACATATAATGAGAGGTGATTGAACTAAAAACAAATATTAGAATCAAAATTGGTTTTGGATATGAAAGAGGCAATCTCGGTGGGGTTGTGATCTCAGGAAAGAAGAGGTTAAAGAAGGAGTAAAGGATTTAAACTCACCTTCTAACTATGTTAACTTGGTTGATTTTATGAAAGGTGTTACGACGTCTCTATTTAAACAATACAGAAATTTAATTAAGCAAAAAAAACAATATAGGGATCAAATTAATAATTAATCATTTTATTAGACTTAACACATGAATCTAACAAATAATGGAACTTGATTGGACTAAAAACAAAGATTAAAATTTGAAATTCAAAATATAAAATTAAAATAGAAATTAAACTTAATATATATATATATATATATATATATATATTTTGTGCATGCATAGGTATATGCTTACATATTTGGTTATATTTTATAATAGATACATGATATTATACTTGTGATGTGAAATTAAAGTAAAAGTTATAGATATTTTATCAAAGACACTAAAATATGTTTTATTTCGTAAGTTTCGAAAAACATTAAACAATACGGAAGTAAACTTTTGATTAAAGAAATATAACTTTTTTAATAAAAATATATGAGACGATGCATATAGATATAGATTACTTTTTGTGTAGAAATCTTAAATCACATATAGATATTAGGAAGGAGCTACTAATACTTTTGGATGGTTATCAAATTATATACGTCAGGTTTACATAATATATATATTCCCTGAAGTTAAAGGTGCGTAGTGGGAAGAAACAATGATTAAAGTGCAATTATTCCTTATTCTCTTTCGTTTTCCCAAAACATTTATGAATGCTTATTTTATATTTTAATGTGATGATCTGTTTTATGAATGATTGTTGCCATTTATATAAATGCTAAAACGACCACATGACATCACAACAAAGTTCAACTTAATTCCCTCGAATTGCTTTATGAATCTCACTCTCTTCTTAACTAACTCAATTCTTTGGTACCAACCAAACCCTAAATGTCCATTTCCTTTGTTATATGCCACTTAATTTATCAGCTTTGATCTGATCGGTGTTAGTTCTCTTTTTTTTTTTTTTTTATGAATTGTTATCAGAGTGGTTGCTGGGGCGCATTGATTGATGGAGTGAATCTCGTTTGAATTTGTGTTGCAGGTGATGTGATTGGTTAAGTATTGGGTTTGATTCAGAATTGGGAATTTGGATTGAGAAATTTGAGCACCTCCTTTTGCACCATAATTGGGGTTTTGATGAATCCATTGGCATTCCTGCGTTATTGGGGAAGGAGTGTGAGGTATTGTTTCAATGCTTTAAGGGATGGTGAGGGTTTCATAGAATCTTGTGTTATGTTATGATAGGTTGTGGTTTTTCTCTTTGCTTGCTGCTCTTGGAATTCTGGGTTTTGAATCTGTTTGTCAAAGGAAGCTAAAGGATTTGGACATGAGAAGCTCGTGGTTCAATAAGTTATCCATCATTATTGGCCATAGATCCCCGGTGAACTGGTTATTCTTGTGCCTAATCAGCCTGCTTCTGCTGATTTTTGTTCTAGGTTCATCTTCTTCTAATATTGTTGATCTGGCACCTCATATTCCGGTGTCTCTCATATACACAAACTATAGGAGGGTTAAGGAGCAAGCGGCGGTTGATTATTTAGAGTTAAGGTCTGTGGCAAGGGGTGTCTCTAGACAAAGAGAATTTGACCTCTGTGGCAAGGAAAGAGAGAATTTTGTGCCTTGTTACAATGTTTCATCCAACTTGGTAGCAGGGTTTAAAGAAGGAGAAGAGTTTGATAGGCATTGTGAACTGTTAGTTGAAGCAGAAAGGTGTTTGGTTCGTCCTCCTACGGAATATAAAATTCCCTTCCAATGGCCAACTAGCAGGGATGTTATATGGAGTGGAAATGTGAAGATAACCAGAAACCAATTTCTTTCATCTGGAAGTATGACCAAAAGGTACTTCTTTCTCTTTGCCAATTACTATACTGAAATGGAACCTCTTTGGGCTAAAATACTGTTTAGGCTATAACAATGGACTGCTTAAAGAAAACCACTGCAACTTTTGCAAGTAGTTTGTTAATATTATTACTATTAAGGTCTTTCTATTTCTTCAATTTTGCAATATATTATGTAGGTTAATGCTTCTAGAAGAGAACCAAATTGCTTTCCGCTCGGAGGATGACGGTGTGAAAGACTACTCTCGCCAAATTGCAGAGATGATTGGCTTGGGAAGTGATAACGAGTTTCCTCAAGCTGGTGTAAGTCTTCCATTTATCATCACTCACAACACGAGCTCTTCTCCTCTGGGGATCACTGGTTGTGGGGGAAAATGGTTTAGTGTGTAGTAAAGTCTATTTGATTCCCATTACGAACTTTGATGTTTTTGTTGCATAATAAATATAGCTGCTCCATATTGATCACTTTATCGCAGGTTCGCACTATACTAGACATTAATTGTGGATTTGGTAGCTTTGCAGCTCATTTGGCATCACTGAATATAATGACAGTTTGCGTTGCTGCATATGAGGCAACAGGTAGCCAGGTTCAGTTGGCTCTTGAGAGGGGCCTTCCTGCTGTGATTGGCAACTTCGTTGCAAGAGAACTTCCGTTTCCTTCATTATCATATGGCATAGTTCACTGTGCTCAATGTGGCATCATTTGGGATGAAAAAGGTAACTCCATTATGTTTATGAATTAGGGAGTTGTCTTTACTTCCTGAGTATTAGCTAATAACATTTAGCTTCTTTATGAATTTGTATCTTTATTTTTTCTCTAACATTGACATGTTCAACAGATGGAATTTTCCTCGTAGAAGTTGACCGTGTTCTTAAACCTGGAGGATACTTTGTGTTAACCTCGACCCCTAGCAGGTCACAGGAAAGTTCATCAAAAATGAAGAGGAGGAATATGTTGAAGCCAGTGGAAGAACTGGCTCAGCAACTCTGTTGGACGCTTCTAGCTCAGCAAGATGAGCTGTTAATCTGGCAGAAAACTGCTGACGTTAATTGCTATGCATCTAGGTAAAGATAGTTGATAATATTGTCTACAGAATGTTTATTTAAGATTACTTATATCAACTACCATTATCTCTGCTAAAGGCTTGCTCCATGGGTCTCTTGAAGTAGTCTGCTACCATAATTCTTTTAGTGACATGTTCCCTTACACTGTAGAAAGAAGCATGATATACCATTATGCAAAGAGTTTGATGATGTTCAGTCATATTATCGGCCTCTTGAACCATGTATACGTGGGACCTCTAGCAAGCGCTGGATTGCAATACAGAACAGATCCTCTGGATCTGATTTGAGTTCAGAGGAGCTTAAAATTAATGGAAAGTATTTTACTTTCAGATGATTTGCTTGCAACCCTTCTGTACTACTGCTTTGTCTTTTCACTGACATCTCTCTACTGTAGCAGGAGTTCAGTCTGAAGATTATTTTGTAGACTTAGAATTCTGGAGATCAACTCTCAAGAACTATTGGTCTTTGCTTACACCACTAATTTTCTCTGATCATCCAAAGAGACCGGGAGATGAAGATCCATTACCTCCATTTAACATGATTCGTAATGTAATGGACATGAATACCAAATATGGGGGGTTGAACTCTGCCCTTCTGGAAGAGAAAAAATCAGTTTGGGTCATGAATGTTGTTCCTGCTACAGTTTCTAATTCACTTCCTCTTATACTGGATAAAGGTTTTGTTGGTGTTGTGCATGACTGGTAAGTTGCTTTTTGTTCTTGGTCTAGGCAAGTTGTGAAGAGGATAAAAAAGTTAATTTCTTCAGATCATCTGAGTCCTAGTAAAACATTGTTACTGGTGGGGGGATAAGAATTGTTCTTGATTCCGGTACTTAACTTTCTTGTTAACTTGAGTTTGACAATAAGTGCTCTTATGAAATAAGTGGTTTCGTATATGTGATCTGGTGATTGATCTTTAGGTGTGAACCTTTCCCTACGTACCCCCGGACGTATGATATGCTTCACGCAAGTGGACTTCTTTCTCATCTCACTTCAGAGAGATGCAGCATGGTGAACCTATTCTTGGAGATGGACAGAATACTGCGTCCAGAGGTATCATTGTGTGTTTTTTGTCATAACTATTTTGTACCAGAAAATGTGGTAACTTGATTTACATAGGACCCCATATGCACAATGTGTTACTACGAACACGATCTTGAACTCTTTATTGACATGACATATTACATGGCTTGGTAGGGATGGGTTATTCTTTCTGATAACATGCAAATTATAGAGATGGCTCGCACACTCGCTGCACAAGTACGTTGGGAAGCAAGGATAATCAACCTTCAGAATGGAAGTGACCAGCTGCTTCTTGTTTGCCAGAAACCATTTCTGAAAAAATGATTGGATTTGCCAAATTTTGTCTCACCCTGCGGATGAACTTGATGTTTTCCTCTGGTAATTCTTCTTAACTTCTATTGCACTTAGTGATCATTTAATTCTACATAAAATTGAAAATCATTGGATGCTGTAAAACTCTAGTGTTGGTCATGTAGGACATGGAATCTACATTGGTCTTAATATGGATTTGTTTTTTATACTAGTACTAGGTGGAATGTATCTGTCAAACTTCATTTTGTTGCTTCATTAATTGTGTGGAGAGTTGGAATCTAAACATCCATGATAACTTGTACTCTGCAAGAAGCACTGGTACTTTTGGAACTGCCACTTGTCTGCACACTAAATACAAATTTTGTTTGCTATTTCAGTTTCAGGGAGTGAATTGTTCTGTAGTGCATGTTGTATATACTGCTTGGAGCCCTGACGTTTTTCTATATTTTTGTGCAATTGGATCGGGGAATTGTGGAAGCACTAGATTGTCAAGGTTCACGTTGAAGTTAGCTCTCCAATTCATTGTTTTTGTCAAATGTGTTTGCATTAATTCATTCATTTATATCTTGTTAGCAATTTTTTTTATCATTGGACGTGAATGCCTTCTTGTTAAACAATCGCAATGATTTTTGTAAGAATAAGAATGGCCACGAAGTTTAAAAATGAATTTGAAGTTGTAGCATATGCAGAGTATTTTTTTTCTTCTGTTGACGGGATATACAGAGCAATTCTTAAGTATTTATCGTAAAGTACATAACTTATTAGAGTTGTGTTATACATGTAATACAACAACTCCATGCACCAGTTTGTATAAACATATTTTTGCTTGTTTCTGTCCATTACATTACATCTCATATTCTCTCTCTGTTAATTCTTCGATCATTATTTGACACTTGTGGAAACTATATTAATGCAAAATAAACTCCCGTTAACTTCTCTGAATGCGTTCTCAGTTTCTACCTCTACAGAAATCATTTACTTTCCTATTTAGTAACAAATGGGCTAAGAAAATTTTAAATAAAGAACTTTTTTCACGTAAATTAAGATTAACAGAAAATTGAGAAAATTAATTATTAAAATTGACCAATTTTAGAGACTAATTTAGATGTTTATTGTAGTAATTTGCTTATCAGCAAAAACACTTTTGCACATTAAATGATAGTGAGTGCTTATGAAAAGATTTTACTTGTCAGTAAAAGGTTTCGATGAATTGTGTCTATAGAACTTGATACAAATCCAAATTTGACCAATTAAACCGACTTTTATTATCTCATATTAAAAAATCACCTTCTTTTCTTTTATCAGTAAAAAGTTTCAGTCAATTGAATCATGATAGCCCAGCAAAATTAACACATACCTCTAAGACTTAAAAAATAGATACCAAAGATATTTGTAGATTGTTACCCATAAAACCTATACGAGAGTGAACTAAATCAATTTTGTGCCTTTAAGAAATTACCTGCTACTTTATATGTTAAGAATATAAGTATAAGTTTAAATTTTACATTAAATAAATATATGAAAGTTAAATAACATATAAAAAGGAAGATTAAAAAATTTCTTATTTTAAAATTTTGATGTCAATCTCTTTTATAGTTTAATTCAAGTTTCATTGTTGTTGAATCAGTGAAGCATGACTGACATAATCATAATCCAATAGATTTACATAGTCTATAGATTTACACAGCCTGATTATCAGTATCTGATATCACTACTTCAGTATCTGCAGCAATTGAACTTGTGTTTCTTCTCCTGTCTCTGGTTGCCATCTTCTGTCCATAACTCTCAAGTATGTCTGCCAAATCAAACAGCCCCACCTCTCTCAGCTTCTTCCCCACATCCTCAAACATACACACACCTTCCTCATTTGAAAAGTAGTACAAAAACTTGTTATAATCAAACCTTGGCACCTCCATTCCTCTGTTAATCACCCTCTCCACATACTTAGTAGCTTCCTTCGACTTCCCTGCCTTCACCATACCCCCAACAAAAATAGTGTCAAAATTAACAAGCGGATCAGGCCCCTTCCTCCCCCTCCTCCCCAAATGCCCTTGCAGCAGCATTATGTATGTGTGCATATTCGGCTCACAACCTCTTCTCACCATTTCCCTGAACACCTGCGTCGCCTCACTCGCCCTTCTCAGCCTCAAAAGCCCCTTTATCAACCCATGATACACGCTCAAATCAGGAACTTCAATCCCCTCAACAACTTCATAAGCCTCTCTAACCCTACGCCTAGTCATAAGTCCATACACAACATGCCCCAGAGTCGTGTTATCAACTCGAACACCCCTCTCGCGCATTTCCTCAAACACCTCATGCGCCTGTTCCATCATCCCCTTCTTACACAACCACTTAATCACAAGCCCATAAGTTGAAGCCCCAAGTTCATCCATCCTCTTGAACCTCATTGTATCAAAGAGCCTCAAAGCCTCACCATACTGATTCACCTTAAAAAAGGTCTCCATCATTTTCTCAACAGCATCCACATCAGGCTCAAACCCCTCTTCCTCCATCAAGTTCCAAACTTTGGAAGCCTCAACCAAATCACCCTTATCGCAGTACCCTCCAACCAACCACTTGTAAGTCACCCCATCAGGCCTAACCAATTCCTTCAACTTGAAAACAACAAACTTTGCCTCCTCAACAAGCTTGCACTTGCACATTGCCTCAACCACCTTGTTCAAACTCCCCAAGTTGTACTCACACCCATTGGAGTTCATCAAGTGGAAAAACTCCACACACTTCTTCAGCTCCCTTGCACCACCCAGAGTCCTCAACGCGATCACGAAGGTCTTGTCGTTAACGAAACGGCGATGTGCCATGTCGTTCAGGAGTTCCCAGAAAAGGTCGATGTTGCGAGATTTGCCTACTACGTCCAGCATCTTGTTGAAGGAGACGGTGGTGTGCTTGAAGGAAGGCTGTGACTCTGTGTAGAGGAAGAATCTGTAAACGGGACGCCATGAATACGGGAATTTGTTGCATACTTGAAGGAATAACTCGTGGGTGAGTTGGAACTCGCACGATGTGAGTTTGGAGGTGAGTCGTGACTCGGGCGAGTTCTGCTGCTGGTAGAGGACGGTGCAGACTCGGAGTAGGTGGTCCGGGTTCACCGGAGAAATCGGGTGGTGGTGATGGCGGCGGAGGGGTTGGAGGGAACGGAGGTTTGAGAATGTTAGCGTGGCGGTTCGCCGGAGAAGAAGCATTTGATTTGTGCTATGTGTGTGAGGTTTAAGCAAATGTTGAGGTTAACGTTAGAAATAAAAATTCCATATTATAATTAATATATAAATATTATTGTATTTCTAAATAAATGTGTTTAAGCTTTAAGTGATACAATAAGGAAGTCATTACTGTTTTTTTTAAGAGAATTTACACCTTCTTCTTGTTTACAGTTTTATTTATGACTTACATAAAACATGTACATAGTATATAAAAATAATTGAAAATTAATTTTTCTTCTAGTTTAGCCTCATATTAAATGGCTTTGGTTTCTCTTCTTGTTAGGTTATATGAGAGAGGGAAATAAATTGATGTTATTTACATTTTGTGTGAGTCCAAATTTTGAAAACTATTTTTATTATTCAAATTGTCAAAGTAAAAAAATTATAAACAAATAAGAAAAGAATAAATATCTCATAAAATTGAGGAAAATACCTTTGCTTATCGACGTGATCATTTCACAGAAGAAATGAAAATGGTGATCATCTAATACAAGAATAAGCAAATAATTACATAAAAAAAGTAAGAAAAGTGAAAATTTACCTTTACATAAGTCAGTAACAAATATAAATAAAGAAAATAAAAAAAAATCTTTATCCTCAATATTTAAGACAAATATAAATTATTTAAAATAATATTTTGAAGACTAATTTACAAAATCTACCCTTTCAAGAGTAAATTCAAGAATGAATAGAAGAAACTATTGAGGATGAAGAACCATCAAATTTAAGAACTAATATTAAAAAAAGTTTAAATATTGTGTTGGTTTTTGTCTTTAGAGTTTATTTATTTTGATTATTCTTTTTTGCATGTTTAATTTGATTTTTATTTTGTTAAATTATGTTTCATTTAGTTTGTTCTATTTAGTTTCATATTCCACTTAAATACTCTTAACCTCCACTTCATCATATCCTTATCCTCTATTTCATGACTCTTCACCGATGTCATCATCACTACCATTATCGTTGTCACCACCATCATTATTGTTGTCATCTTCACCATCACCACCACGGTAAAACAACAATCACCATACAACCACCACCCTTATCACTTCTACCACTACACTAAAATCACATTCACCACTGCCACAATAAATTTATTTTTTTAATTGAGCTTTTGCTCTTTAATATTTTTGTTAACCGAGTAATATTGGTGTTAAGTAATTGATATGATCGTTATCTTACTTTTCCACCTTATTAAATTTCCCTCATGTTAAAAAGGTTATTTCATTACAATTTTTGTCACTTACAAAGTTTTAATTCCCACCATTTGCATGAAGGCGTGGTTTTTTAACTCAAAAATGCTAATTTATTTTTTTCTTAAATATTATTGCATTAAAATAAAGGTATGCAAAATAAATAAATAAAACTTAGTGACGTTTTAAGTTCTTTATAAGTTTGGGTATTTTAAAGTAAATTTTTATTACAATTTTTTTGGTACTTTATTAAGTATTATAAATTTGTATTTTTTTAAATTGAGTTTATATCGTTTTTGTTTTTTTAATGGAATGATATTAAGAAATGTGAGGTTTTGTAGTTAATATAAAAGAATATTGAAGTTATTATAAAGTAATAAAAAATGATATTTATTATTCTCATTATGTTGGATAGAAGGAAATCGTTAACGTCACCTATATTAATAGTGATGATGATAGTCTCTAAATCACTAAAAATGATAACATAGGCATTATCGATAAGCATTATAATCTCATTGTCTAATATGTTTCTAATTAAACTAATAAAAGTCACTTGTCATCATTTTATATTAACTACAGTATTATTTTATATTAACTACATAATTTCATATTTCTTAACCCTGAAAATAGTAAGCAAAGTAACAAGGCAATATAAAAATCACGCAAGTCCCTTAACAAAGAAATTTACAATGAAAGACTCATTTGAATTTTTTTTTTTAAATGTTTAGTACTTAATAAAACAATTTTTTTGATAAGAACTTAATTAAAAATATCAAAATTTATGATATATTTAAAACTTAACTAAGATAAAAATATATTAATTCTTTCGAAGTGGATCAAACCATTTGTCAACCTGCATTCCATAACAAAATTAAGTTAATTTAATTATATTAATATATATAATTTAATTTAAATTTTGTATATATGTAGAAGAGCTTATGAAAAAAGAGAAGAGGATCAAACTTGTCGAGAATGATCTTAATAGCATGTCTACGAATGACTTTATAGTAGGTGATTCTTCAAGGTTGCTAAAAAAATTTTAAAAAATATTAATCATTTGAATGTTGTAAAAAAAAAACACAATAGGGGGGTTGATATGTATGTTTAACAAATTTTCAAAAAGCAACAACAATGAGTATTAAAGCCAGGTCTTCACAAACCAAAAAAAAAACATAATTTAAGATTAGCTTAGTGAAATAAAAATTGATAAAAAAAAAATTATAAGTAGTTTATAGAGTTTTTTTTTTTTTACTATATTTTCATTGGTAAAACACACATTTTAGTGCACTTTGATTTTTGTGAGTTTTAAATTTAAAGTATGTACGAGATGAAAATTGTTGTGGATATGATAGTGTTGATAATAGACATTTTCTCCAACGAAAATAAACTTATGTTAGGTATTGATTATGTATTTAATTTAAATGTGTGTGGTGAACTTACTTAGTTTAAAGAATAGATGATTATTCTAATAAGTTAGAATACATACAAAATGCAACATTTTGTTAAGTAGGCATATGCAAACAAAAAGGAGAATATGAAGAAAAAATATATAAACTTAAGATACTATATTTTGTTAAGTAGGTGTATACAAACAAAGAAGAGGATATAAAGAAAAAAAACAAATAAATTTGAGATAGTATAAAGAATTTCATATTCTTATATTACTTTAGTAAATTTGAAATTTTTTAGTATTAGGTCAAAAAAATTATTTCTACCAATTCTTAAAATTTAAGTTAATTCTAAAAAATTATACAATTAGAAGATATTTAAAAAAAATATGAAATAAATACTATGCATTCATCTATCACCATTCAATACAAAATCAATTAACAAATATTACATAATAAAAAAATTAATTTAAAAAGATTAAAAAGTATAAAAGAAAAAAAAACTCATTTCAAAATAATAAAAATATTTTAACTTTAGAAATAATGCTAATTTTAACATACAAAAGTAGAAAAAAAGTGTGTTAATATTTAAGTAGCAATCTACAATTAATTATTATGATCTACCACGCATGCATAAAAAGAATGTCCCACATTTACATGTAAAAGAAATGAAAGCATCTTCCTCTTTTTTCTTAATTTTATGTATACTAACTCTAAAATAATTTAATTTATAAGTTAAAGCCGTGTAGTTTTTAATTAATTAACATTGTAAAAATATAATATCAATGTTTTCCTTTTTTTTATGTATTTAATTTTTCTTATTAAAACAACTTCTTAAAAATATAACTTAAACAAAACGAGGAAGCCCATGTTAAAGTCGCTTAAAATCATGATCCTGTTGCAATGGGAAAAAAAAATTAGACAACGTAATCATATCATTTTATATTAATAAAACCTTGAGACATATATTAATTTAATAGGGCAAAAATGAAATGAAAAATGAAATGAAATGAAATGAAAAATAATTTAATAGTTATATATTATATATAAATATAATAACTTTGACACTATCAATAAATCATAAAATAATAGGCTTTTAAGAAATTATTAGAGTAATAATTAAGCAACAAAAATATTAACAACACTCTCATAAGATTTATATTTAAGATCATTAGTTTTGATGATCTCACTGTTTCATTTAATGATTTTTTTTTCTGATTTAGAAGTGCAATTCATACTAAAAGAAGACTGTTAGAAAAAAAGAGTGTAAGAGAGAGAAAAAAACTACAATAACATTTGTGAATTAAACAAATTTATCACATGATTAATTATATGCATGTGGCATTATCAAAATTTAGTAATTTAATTAATTTGCATGAATAAGAAATGGAAAAAATAAAAATTGTGAGTCTATTTTATTACAACAAAGAAATTTATTACATTTATATTAAATCGATCCAAAGAAAATGAAAAATTAGAAGTGAAAAGTGAAAGTGCATGGAAGTGGTAGATGAAAATAATAAGCAAAAATCACATAAGCATTTTCTCTGAGTCGATCACGATTTGCGCGCTTCCTCTTTCAAACAAGGAGATCCAACGGTTGAGATTTCGGTCTCCCTTTGACCCCCACAACATGCTCCATTCAAAACCACTATATAATCACTCCATCTTCTTTTTTCTTCTTCCTTGCATTACCCCACATTTCCCTCTTATTCTTCTCCTTATTCTTCATCATCTTCTACGCCCATTTTCTGTGTTTGTCCTTCTCCTAGCTTTCTCATCTCTCTCTCCCACCATGGCTGCCGAGAAAGAGAGAGACACACAGGTTTACTTGGCCAAACTTGCCGAGCAGGCCGAGAGATACGAAGGTCTTCGCACCCTTTTCTTTTAATCTCACTTTTTGTTTTTCTTTATTATTTTGATTTTCATTTGGATTCGCTGTTTGCTTTTGTGGTTTCTTAATGGGGCTTGTGATTTCATGCTGGCATTGATGTGGATCTATTTTTTTGGAGCGGTTTCGTGGTTCTGTTGGGTGAGTAATGTGGATGGAGAGTCGAAAGATTTGATTTTGAGATGTGGGTTTTCGGTTATTTTATGGAGCAGTTTTTGGGTTAGATCTTTTTCCCTGTGTGAAACCCCACCTTCTTTTTGTGGATTTGATGCTGGGATTGGTTCTTCTTTTTTTTTTTTTTTGAAATTGTTTTTGGTTTTCAACATGCATCTGAATAAGGTTACTCAGATAGTTGGTGGAGGGTGGTCTAAGGAATACAAAAGAGTGTAGAATTGAAGGAGAGGTTGAATTAGATGAATGCATAAGAAAAACTAGAGCTAACTTCTCCCAAATATGTTTTTTGTTTCTCAAAACACTTATTTTGAAAATAATTTGCATAAAGTAATAAAATTTTGGATGAATCATTGATTGGTGTGTGAAATTATTTTGGAAAATTGGATTTTAAAATCAAAAGGTGGGAAGGGAATCAAATGGGCCCTAATTTTCAAAACTGTAATGTGTTACCAAAGTGTTTGTGATGGGGCCAATGAGGGAAGACCTTTCAACTCAGAATAGGATACTGTCCCTTTCTATTTGTACTTGAACTCTACTTGATAAACTCTATTTTCATGGCTACCCTTTTGGTGAAAAGAGGCAAATGCGGATCAGTTTGTTTCTTTTACCTTTGGAGTGTCATCTTCTTGCCTGATTAGCTGAAAATTAATCCGTTTCCAATTTTATTTAATTAATTGTCTTATTTTGGGCCCGGATAGACAAAGTCTGATGTTGCATAGGGCATAGTGCATGCCAGTGACCTGTACTTTGAATTTTCTAAATACATATAGATTATATTTTGATCACTGTTCTAGTTTCTGTAATAAACTTCTGAAACTTAATACTTATTATGCAGAAATGGTTGAGTGTATGAAGAAAGTAGCAAAACTTGATCTTGATCTAACTGTGGAAGAAAGGAACCTCCTCTCAGTGGGATACAAAAATGTCATTGGTGCACGGAGGGCCTCCTGGCGCATCATGTCCTCAATTGAGCAGAAGGAAGAGGCTAAGGGTAATGAACACAATGTCAAACTGATCAAGGGCTACCGCCAAAAAGTTGAGGATGAACTCTCCAAAATTTGTGGTGACATTCTGACTATTATAGACAAGCACCTGATTCCTTCTTCTGGATCAGCAGAAGCTAGTGTTTTCTACTATAAGATGTGAGTTATGCTGCTACACTACCTTTGTTATGCACTCGATTAATTCAATTCCTTTCCTGGTTCGAGTCATTATCTTTATCTCCATACTCTTTTTGAGTATTTTCTTCCCCTGAGTAGTTATAATTGTCTTTTCTGATTAAAGTCTAAAATAAAGATACCAGCCAGGTTTACTCTGGGAAGTGTAGAATCTGTATGAATATGATAATTTGATGACCTATTTTTTGTTCCTGATGTAATGTTTGTCCACACAATTGGTAGAGTCACTATTGGATATGTAGGGAATCTAATGCTATGAATGAGTCATTGGATTTATTTGTTTACCTCATAATTTTCTTTGATATTCCTGATTTCCTTGTTCTTTTTTTGGTCCAGGAAAGGTGATTATTTCCGGTACCTTGCTGAGTTCAAGACTGACCAAGAAAGAAAAGAGGCAGCTGAGCAGTCACTGAAAGGATATGAGGTCATTTTTTATGTCCTGTATTTCAGCACTGAACTACTTCATAAATTATTTATTATTTATATTATACATTATACTTTCATTTGATTTTCACAAATATTTTAATTATTAGGCTGCTTCAGCCACTGCAAACACAGATCTTCCATCAACACATCCAATTCGTCTTGGACTTGCCCTCAATTTCTCTGTCTTTTACTATGAGATAATGAACTCTCCTGAAAGGTAAGTTATTGGTTCTCTTATTCTGTATGGATCCGTTGAATTGCATTTGTTGCTAGCTCTTGTCTGAATGTCATTACTGCAACTTACAGGGCCTGCCATTTGGCTAAACAAGCTTTTGATGAGGCAATTGCGGAATTGGACACCCTGAGTGAAGAGTCATACAAGGACAGCACCTTGATCATGCAGCTGTTGAGAGACAACCTCACACTCTGGACCTCTGATTTGCCAGAGGATGGAGGTATGGAAATGATTAAAACTTAATATAAGATGCATTTGACTTTTTCCTAGGGAAAGCAAAAAATGTTGTACCATATGTTGCTCAATAATGATGTCTTAGAGACAAAAGTGGTTGATGTACACTTGTACAATATCATTGCAACAGTATCT